>OGQP01001512.1_pt1 | contig 13709 bp, 9 predicted proteins | sample 1553251 | NCBI WGS metagenome assembly OGQP01 (sample SAMEA2580016, study PRJEB22360) | human gut metagenome | biome: human gut; feature: human-associated habitat; material: faeces | place: Denmark | collected 2008/2010 | reverse complement strand
TATCCAGGAGGCCCCCTTTGGCTGCTGCGCCGAATGCGGGGAATGTTCCGGGTCAAAGGACGCTCCTGGTGGGCGGAAGAAATGCCAAATGCCCGTGAATATGTAGAGGCACTGAAAAATCTGGAGCAGGTAAACTGGAAGGTAGACTGCATCCTGTCCCACTGCGGTCCCAGCAGTGTCGTGCGGAAAATCGACCCCTCCTATGGAAGTGACCAGCTCACCGATTTTCTGGAAACGGTCAATCAGCGGTGCCAGTTTACATACTGGTTCTTCGGGCATTACCACGACAACCGGATCATCAATGACAGATATATCCTCCAGTGGGAGCAGATTTCCGGATTAGAAATTTGAGTAAACGAGAAAATCATAACAGTGCCGCACAGAAATTGCTCTGTGCGGTACTGCTTACAACAATATAACCCCTTATAACCCCTTGAATATATAAGAGGAATGGGGTATAATAAATTTAGCAGAATGGAGGTGCGGTATGAAAGAAAAGATTCAGGAACTGGAGCGGCAGATCGCCGCCCTTCCCATCGGCTATATTTCCAAGAAGACGATCAACGGAAAGACGCGCTACTATCATCAGTGGACAGAAAATGGGAAGAAGCACAGCCAATATCTGCGGGATGGCGAACTGGAGCCGCTGCAGGAGCAAATAGAGCAGCGCAAAGTATTGCAGGCACAGCTGAAAGAGCTGCAAGCCAAGATGCCCAAAGTGCGCCAGCCAAAGTTGGACTTTGAAACCAGTGTAATTGTTGGTAAAGGATTGGCCGCCATGTCGCAGGGCGTAAAGGGCTGGGGCCTCCGTGACTGCTTCGGGCAATTGGAGGATTATCTCTACAGCAATGAAAGCGACAGGGTCTGCCTGGTTTTTGGCCTACGCAGGACCGGAAAGACTACCATGCTCCGGCAGGCCATCGCCCGAATGAGCAAAGAGGATCTCAGCCGCACGGCCTATATCAAAGCCCGCAGAAGCGATACCATGGCCATGATGAACCGGGATCTGAAAAAACTGTTCGATGCGGGCTTCCGCTATGTATTCATTGATGAGGTCACCCTGATGCGGGATTTCATCGATTCTGCGGCTCTCTTCTCCGATGTGTTTGCGGCGATGGGAATGAAGATCATCCTCTCCGGTACGGACTCCCTCGGTTTTTGGCTGGCGATGGATCAGGAGCTCTACGACCGGGCAAAGCCCATCCACACCACCTTCATCCCATACCGGGAATACAGCCGCCTGCTGGGGATCGACAGCATTGATGAATATATCCGCTATGGCGGGACGCTGCGGGCCGGTGAGCTTGCTTTTGATGATGAAGATGTCAACGCCCAGGACGCCTCCTTCCGGGATTATGAGTCCACACGGCGGTACATCGATACAGCGATCTGCAAAAACATTCAGCATTCCCTGGCCTGCTATGAGGCAGGCGGACATTTCCGCCACCTGTACTCTCTGTATGAAGCTGGAGAGCTGACCAGCGCCATCAACCGGATTATCGAGGACATGAACCACCGGTTCCTGCTCTCGGTTCTGACCGATGACTTCCAATCTCACGATCTACGGCTGACCGCCTCGAATCTTCGGAAAGAGCGTGACCCCGAAAAGCGTACCGAGATATTGGATCATATCGATACGGAATCGGTCACCCAGCGCCTGATGGAGCTGCTGGATATCCGCAACAAAGAGGAACAGTCCATCGGTATCACAGATACCCATATCCGGGAGATCAAAGAGTATCTCTCCGCATTGGAACTGATCGTAAACTGTCCCATTGAAACCGCTGACCCAGGAGCAAAGTCTGTGGAACACATCCTGTTTACCCAGCCGGGGATGCGATACTGTCAGGCACAGGCTCTTGTCCACTCGCTGATGAAGGACGAGACCTTTTCAGCTCTCAGCGAATTGGAGAAGACCCAGGCTGCGGGCAGGATCCTCGAAGAAGTACGGGGACGGATGCTGGAGGATATTGTCCTGCTGGAAACCATGAAGTCGGCTGACAGAGAACACCGGGTGTTCAAGCTGCAGTTTGCGGTCGGCGAGTTTGACATGGTGATCTATGACGAGAAGGAAAACTGCTGCGAGATTTTCGAGATCAAACACAGTGACAAACAGGTTCCCGCACAATACCGGCATTTGGCCGATCAGGAAAAATGCGATAAAACTGAGCGGCGATTTGGCCCGATCCGGGGACGCTATGTCCTGTATCGGGGTGAGGATGCCGCACTGGAAAATGGAGTGCAGTACCGGAATGTGGAACGCTATCTGAACGATCTGCCTGAGATGGATATTACCCCTGTGCAGGAAGCTGGCATTGAGCAGACCGGCCCTGTTTTATAAGCTGCGGCGCCTTCTGCACCAAAAACAAAAATATCGATTTTAACCGTCCTTTGCAAATCTGATAGGGTTCTTGATACAATTCCATCAAGAACCCTATCGTTTTTCATGCTCTGTTTTTTCTCTTTTCGCTTATACATTTTTTGAAGCGAAGGGTGCATTGCATTCTCGTTTCGGAGGTTTTCTATCGCTTCAAAATCGGTTTTTTCGCTCTTTTCGGAAGCTTTTCAGAAAAGCTATCGTTTCAAAAACTGCTATCGTTTCATTTTCGGACTATCGTTTCACAATCGCTTCGGGCATAGAAAAAGCCCGGAGTTCTGCGCTCCGAGCCATGCTTTTCTCAAATGTTTTCCGTTATAGCCGCTCCGTTCCTGAACAGGAATTCCGCTCCTCCGTCCGGGTGGATCGTGAGCTTCTCGACGAAGGCGTTCCACAGCTCGCCGCTGAACTCGACCGGCAGCTCCTTCATTGCGGTCAGGTCGGAAATGAACCTGTTGAGGACTACGATCTCCTGTTTCCGCTTTTCGAGCTTCCCGTCGAGCTTGTCGAGCCTTTCGGAAAGGGCGTCGTGCTTTTTGACGTACTCCTTGTATTTGCCGGTTGAACTCGCTCTGGTTCATCGCCGTCATCGCGATCTGCTGTATGAGCGCCGCGGCTAAGGTCTCCGTTTCCGACTGCTCCGCTGCGATCCTCGCCCTTTCGCCGTCTATCTCCGAGGTATCGGAAAGCATGCCTTTCAAAGCCTCGCAGTCGGCGATAAGCGTTTCTCTCTGCTCGTGTAACTTGGAGAGCGCCTGCATAAACAGCGCTTTTATCTGGGCTTCGCTCAAATGCGGAGTTTTGCAGCCGGTCTGCCGCTCGTACTTTCCGTTGCATCTCCAGACCCCCCTGCGTTACTTGTCGGTCGAGTGCCATATCTTCGAGCCTTACCAGCTCCCGCACTCTCCGCAGCAGATTTTCATCGAAAAAGGGCTGAGACTGTTCTGGTTTCTGCCCTTGGCTTTTCTTTTCGCCATCTCCGCCTGCACCAGCCCCCATTCGGCTTTATCAATTATCCCCGGATGGCTGTCCGTGACGATGTACTGAGGAACCTCGCCCGTGTTTTTCTTCATCTTTTTGGAAAGGAAATCGACCGTGAAGCTATTCTGGAGCACAGCGTCGCCGCTGTACTTTTCATTCGTCAGTATGCTCTCGACGGTTTTATCCTGCCACCTTGCTTTTTTCCTCGGAGTCGGAACGCCGGCTTCTGTCAGTATCTTCGCAATGGCGTTGACGGTTTTGCCGCCCATGAACAGCCTGTAAATGAACCTGACTGTTTCCGCTTCTTCAGGGTCGATCTCCGGCAGACCATCTGGGCCTTTTCTGTATCCGAGAAACTGTCCGTAGGGCATATTGACCTTGTCGTCGGCGAAACGTTTCCGTTGTCCCCACGTCACATTGTCCGATATGGAGCGGCTCTCTTCCTGCGCAAGCGATGACATTATCGAGATCAGAAGCTCACCTTTGCCGTCGAATGTCCATATGTTCTCTTTTTCAAAATAAACCTCAACGCCGTGGCTCTTGAGGTCGCGGATCGTTGTAAGACTGTCGACCGTGTTTCTTGCGAAGCGGCTGACGCTCTTTGTCACGCTCAGATCGATATTCCCGGCAAGAGCGTCGGCGATCATCCTGTTGAAGCCCTCCCTGTGCCGGGTGTTGAGGCCGGAGATGCCTTCGTCGGTATAGACGCCAGCGAACATCCAGTCGGGGTTCCTGCTGATATAGTTAGTGTAGTAATCGACCTGTGCCTCATACGAGGTCAGCTGCTCGTCGCTGTCGGTCGATACCCTCGCGTAACCTGCGACCCTGCGCTTTTTTCCTTTGTTCTATATCTAAGAGGGTTGTTTTCTACAATCTTTTCGCCATCCATATCACAATCATAAGCGACGTCGCTGCGAATATCGATATAGTGTACCTGAACTTTTTTATTCCTGTGTCGTTCGCATACTATGCCCGCAGCGAAGATATACAGGTCTTCGCCTCCGGTTACATCTATGATGCAGTCAGGATACTGTTCTATGATCTCTTCGAGAACGCAGACAATAGCTGCAACGTTGTTCTTGTCAACCGTTTTGCATTGAAAATCGATTTCGAAACCATGTTTTAGAAAAAAGCTTCGATACCTAATCGCGTGTTTTTGAATCAGGTTTTTCTGATGCCCAATCAGGATAACCCTGTCTGGAGCATGAGCGATGCTTGTGCATATGTCTTCAGCTACACTTTTTTCAAAGAATTCTATGAGAGTCATATTTCGGATCTCCAAGAGTAAGGGTTAATAATCCGGCATCGGTTCAAAAAACGCTGTCCAATGACAGAATCGATCTCATCCGGCGTTTGTTTCTGTTACTTTCTCTTCTGCAAAACTGCTATTATTAGACTTTTTTCAGGGAACCCGTATTTCCTTTTTGGGAAAAAACGTGCCCTATCTACTTGTATTTCAACACTCTCGTTCTCCGGTATCTTGTCCACATATAAAACAGGTTTTGATAACACCTTCGTTAGTTTAGGTCTGCTGTATGCAACCATTTGCAATGTGCGGGTACTAATAAGATCATGATCTTGAATATGAAAACGGTAAAGAACACAATTCCACTTCGAAAACATTGTGCTTGGATCGATAGGGAATGTTTCGACACTGTCTTCTAAATTGATATCGCTCTTTTTGCAGATTACTTTTAGCCTAACAGAAAAGTCCTGCTTTCGTTCTATTCTATACCTAAAAGGAATCTGAATAAGCATAGTTGATTTGCTCCTCTCAAAAACCAGGGGAGAGAATTCTTGCATATAGGTGTATTCGCCATCATCGTTCTTGAGGCCATAACTTGCGGTGACCAGATAATCATTGAAATCGGCAAATATATGATGATTAATAAGCAGATCAAGCTCACTTATCTTATGTTTTGCTTTTATTTCGCTAAAAGTTCGGATAATTGTGGAGTTAGCAATGTGTCCATCGTTTGATTTGTCTATCATGATATCTACCTCAATCTTTTCAACGCTAACGCCTTTATTGGTAATCCTGGGGGAAACGATTGTATCAATTAGATATGAGAGCGTGCTTGGCAGCATTTCTTCGTCTTCAATAAAACGTTCCTTAATAGACATAAGCGTATCTTTCCTGTTTCTTTTGGAAATTGCGTACACTGCTACAGGTGCGAAAATCGTTAAAACAACGAGAGAAATGTATACAAAGTAATTGTTTGCGGTTTGTTGCCCGTTTAAACTAACAAGGCCGCTAACAATACCCCAGATACCTACGAACAATGATAAGCCGCTGTATAGATAGGTCAATATTCTTTTCATTCTACGCCCCCCCTGTAGCAATTGGAGTGTTGATAATAAATTCCGATTGAAAACGATCACCAATCGTTATCCCTATCCTTCTCTCTTGCTTCGGCAATCTCCTTCTCAGTAACGCCGGAGGTCTCGTTCAGAAACTGCTTCGCTTTGTCCGAGAGCTTCTTGTCCCATCCTATGATGTACCGCGTCAGATCGTCGATCTCCAAGCCATGGAGCATAATGCTGTCGGGGAAAATCTTTTCGGCTGCTTTTTTTACGGTCTCGGGAAGGTAATAGTCAATAGCTCCGAACTGGTGCAGAACCTCATGTATCATCGTTCTGACACAGGAATCCGTATCGTCATTGAATGAAACGAAGGAGTACTCGCTTCCGGAGGCGCCGGACTCAACGTTCCTTGCGAAAGAACGGAAGTTGCGATTTATAATGAAAATCAGAGGAGCTTCGTCCTTTTTGAACTTCTTCTCATAATGCGCCTGATAGTCGGCGGCGTTGTCGAAACCGTACTGCTTTAGTACCTCGTGGACGATGTGCTCATAGTTCTCCCCGTCGTATCTGAACTGGATAGGTACGTCGTCAAAGGCGTAGGATACTTTCAGCCTGTTGTCTGTTAGCCCGCTTTTTTCCTTGATGAGCTTAGCGGCTTTTTCAAGAACGGACTTTATCTTGTCGATGTCGCCGTCTTTCCATGCGCTGCTCCGGTCATGCACAAGGAAAGCAACGAGCGTGACATTGCCGTAAAGCTTTCCTGAACAGCCCTTGCCCTTTGCCGTGAGCGCGAAATGCTCACTGTAATCAGGCTCTGCACCGTGGTTGGTTCCTTCTGTGTTTTTTGCAGTTTCATCACTCATATTCTTACCTCTCAGTTTGCCGCGTAGGGAGTCGTCGCAGAAGCGGGATAATCCGCGCACTCCCAATCTCTGGACAAAGCCATAACGTCATCCGTAACAAGGAAATAATCGTCGGTTCCGCTTCCGTCGTTCCATGTAACGTCCAGCTGATACCAGTCGCCGCCTACCTTAACAAGATTCCAAGCATGACCTCCGTCTACAGGGTCGTTGTCACAGTAGCCCACAACGTAATAACATTCGAGCCCTGCAAGCTCGCACAGTATTTTAGTCGCTCTCGCATATCCTTCGCACACGGCTCGTCCGGAGAACAGAGCGCCGTACGGGGTGAAATCATGCGAGATATATGGCTTTTTCGGATAGTAGACGTTATCGCACAGATACTTGTTGATCTCTTTTACCTTTTCATAATCGCTCATTCCGCCCAGCTTCAGATCGCGCACGATCTCCTTTGAGCGGGTATCTATCATGGAGCGAAGCTCAAGAACCTCCTCTTGAGAACAGTCGTCAATATAGTTGAACTCAAGGAGAAAGGTTCCTGTCGAGCCGCTCGTAGTAACAGTTACACAGTAAGAGTACAGCCCGAAAGCGTCTACCATATGGACGTCATGGATCCGATAGAAAACAATATCATAGAGCAGATCGTCGGTAAGCCATCCGCCAATGGTTTTAAATCTGACTTCCTTATCCGCAGCGCGGACAACATCGAATATCAGCTTTTCAAGCTCTGTCTCGTTATAGACGGTCGTATTCGCGCTGTCTATGAACTCCTGCGATTCAGCAGGATCGACAGTTGTGCTGACTATGGAAGACGGAGATGGATAGGATAGGCCGCTTACATAGTCGGCAAGCATCTTGTCCAATGTGTCTGAAACGCTGTTGACCGGAGGCTGCGTCCCATTCTGGTCTATATAGTTATCGTAGCCCTGCTCCATCGAGGATATGGCGTCGTCAATGTCATCCGCAAAATTGCTGCATCCGATGAAGGCAGAGAAAGATATTAGTATAACGATTAGTAAGCCGAGAATACGCTTCACGTTTCACACTCCTCACATTTTTGCGATATGCTGAAAGATATTCTTGACGGACTCATGCTTCATACGCTCCTTCCAGTAGCGAAGACCTTCGGAGTATTCATCTTTTCCGGATTCGATCATCCTTTCCCAGAAATCCGCGTATACTCTCTGACCCAGCAGTCTGGAGCACTCAAGCTCGACATAGACGCAGTGACCCTCGATGAATTTCTTGTCCAATTTGGTCATGTCGATGTTTTCATGCTGCCATGCATGGGTCAGCTCATGCATGAGAGTGGCAAGCACGCAAGGAGCAGGTCCTCCGCGTTCGACCCATACCACTCTGTGCTTCAGATCATAGAAGCCCACTACGCGGCTTCCCGGAGTCACGCCGCCTGCTTTTCTGATAGAATTGGCAGTCTTAAAGCGTATCTTAATACCCTTTGGCAAAGCTATCTTGTATTTGCTCTCCAGAGTGTCATACGCCTTTGCGAGCAGCTCGTTTATCTCCTTACGCTCTGTAGTGCGATGCTTTTCACAGTCAGAGCAGATTATCCTGTCATCGTCAAATTTAGAGTAGGAAACGGCAACAGGACGCCCGCAGAAGCTGCAACGCACACTTCCCGAAGCATCGAACCCCACCAGACGTTCATGAAGCATACCGGCCTTATCGGGCGAATGATCCGCTATCCGTTTGAGACAGTCGTATACAGTGGGAAGATTGAATATCGCCGGAATCTGATTATATCCGAATTTAAGATACTCGTGCCCATATTCCGTATTTTTTATCGTCCAATCAAGATAACCGTACAGAATGTTGAACATGCGCGTCATCTCTTCAGCAAGGGTATACAGCAGATGGCTGCCGTTATCGCCGAAGTCAATGAAATAGATATTGATGCGGTCTGTCCCATTCCTCTCGAAATTAGTTTCGTCGAATACAGGGAAAAGCTTCTTAAACCATTGGCTGATAGGCGGATCGTAGTAATCGGTCTCGAGCCAGTCCGAAGGCAGAGGATCCTTTCTCATAGCGTCCTGGGGTGAGTTGTCGAACCACTCTTCCCTGAATGAGTCTTTATCAATGTGGGAGACAACCGCAATATCCTGATAGTTCTTAGGGATAACAGTCTCAAGTATTCCCCGGAAGAGCATCACGAACAGCGCGGCGGACGTATCGTAGTCGTCCCCAAACGGGAAGGTCAGACGGAGCCGCAGACACTCAGTGCTCCTGCTCTCAATAATAGGCTGATCCATTCTATAGCACAGTGTGCTGTCGCCGCAGAAATCAAGCCCGTTGATATGAGAGAAATACCCCTTTATGCTGCGGGTTACATCGATTTTGACTATGTCCCGCGAGAAATCCTCGCTTTTACCATAGGATTTGCTGACGTCATCATGCAGGATGGCTTTGGGAAGATCGAAGAAAGCGGTGTACTCTTTTTCTCTCTCTACGGTTTCCTCGTTCTTTACACGTATAACTCCGTCGCCAACCATGTCGATCTCATATCTTGTGCCGTCTATCGAGATCTTCTGTCCACGCAGATAACGGTTATACACTGAAACGCGGGGTATCGGAAGCAGGCCTTCATACGTTCCCGTCACGCGAACGTTGTCTTCGGTCGACTTTATGACGCTGTTATAAAGCGCTTTGTTTGTCAGCCGGATGGAACGGGAATACTGATAATCCGAGCCGATGAAGGAGGAAGTTTCCTTCTCACCGAACGAGAAGCAGTTGTAGACCGTGAACGGATGGTTGTCGCCAAGAACTTCACTAACGGCAATCGAAAGACAGTTTTCAACGTTCTTCTCATCGCAGCCGAATCTGCTCATCCATTGAACTATTTCCTCTCCGGTCATCCCGCGCTCTCTCAGGCGTACCAGCAGCGCGACGGACGGGGCGCGAAGATCGGTAAAGAAAGTAGGCACGAGCATCTGAATGCCTCTTCTGTTCGAGGCAAGGGCATTCATGTTGTGCGCGAAGTAATCTCGCAGCATATATGGTCTTGAAATGATGTGAACCATTGAGCTGAGCTTTATATCCCCGAAGAGCGCGCGATTCTCAATGTCGGGGATATTGTTGTACTCGTCATAAATAATGTCAAACATCAGCCCGGCGCCGTCGAACACAGCGAGCGGGTTATGGGTGATGGTCGAATCAACGTTAAGAGAATCCTTGAGCAGATAGTGTTTCACTATTGACGCGGAGTAATTCTTAACGGTCGCGGCATAGGACTTAAGTGGTATGCTGTCGGGAGCCTGAATAGAGATCCTCGGGACGCCGCTGTTCAAGGCGATAAGCGACAGAGTATAGCCCAGTCCGAAATCGTGGTAAAGATCGAGAGAGATCGCGTGCTGGGTCTTGTAATAGGACTCTCCGCGCCAACTCATTATTATCACGCCTGTTCTTTCCCTGAGGCTGTTATAGTGTTTTATCTCAATACCGTCAAGATGGTTCTTCAGAGCAACACCTATATCACGATTATTCTGAGGAAGAATAAACGCATATCTGACTCCGTCGTTTTCTTTTTTCAGAGTATTGAAGAACCTGAAGACAAAGGAAGTCGAGCGGCACAGCTTCTCGTAAGGATCGAACACAAGGATGTTGTAGAGCCCCGCATAGAAATCGGGATACTTATCCTTGATCGGCGCGTCAAGCAGTTGTCTGTCGGTGAGGATCAGAATATCGGTGTTGGAGTCGTCCGTTCCGACGCCCGAAATATCGTTGATCGTCCAGATGCTGTGAACCTTATTCATTCTGAGGAAGATATCCTCGAATTGTTCCTTGAGGCCTGCAACCTGTTCCTCGTTCTCACACACGACCATAGCCTTTCTGCGAAGGAAAAGCTCCTTCTGCAAAAACGCGAGATAGTAGAACAGGAACTCGCTTGAAAGAGAATCGAACACCGCAACGCTGTCACCGTTTATCAGATCGACGACAGCGTCGATATAATTTGAAGCCATGGGCTGAACCAGATTGTTGATATTACGGCAGATCGACGACAACAGTTCGGGATTATCCACACGATCAAGCTGTTCGGAGGATACTCCGGAGAACATCTCCTGTTCCTGAATGTTGTTGTTGACTATATCGTCAATAAGAGCATCTCCTCCGAAAAGCTTTCTGTAGAGTTCGGCAAGTCTGCTCAGATCTCCGAAATGAGTGAGGCCGTTTTCCTCAGTTTCGAGTAAGAGCTCGTCGTTATCCGCCGCAGCCTGAAGCATTATCACGATCTGGTCGAGCACGAAATATGAGACCATAGGTATCATATACAGGCTTTTGACGATGCTTGCGAAAAGAGCTTCATCTATAAAACTGAGCTGAAAATGAATGTATGCCGGTATCGCAAGCGACTCGACGATCAACATCGCGGCGAAGACGTTGCGCATATGTCTTATCCAATTACCAACGACGGCGCCGATCGGTTTGATCTCGGCGGCTCCAGAGTCTAAGTTGTAAAACAGCGATCCGATTAAATTAAAGACCTTGGTTATGGGGTTCTTTGTTGAAAGATACGGCTTTTTAGACACGGGATTGAGCCACAGCTTGCAGATAAGGAACATGCCGAGACAATAAGCCGAAGCGAGCAGAAGGTTCAATACAAGAGTGATCATCCAGAGCAACCCGCTTGATACGTTTGCGCCTGGCATAATGCTGTACAGGAACTGCCGAATAAAACCGATTGAGAAAACAAGATTCAGAAGGCTGAGTATTCTGCTGAACAGAAACACTGCCGCAACGCCCAAGGCAATGGCCGCCAGTACAGAGCGGACATGTATTATCCTATGGGCGAAAGGCAGCTTAAACCTTCTGGCAAGCAGCGCGACGAGTAGTATTATTAATAGAAGAGCTCCGGAAATCGCCAAATACATAAACTATAGCTCCTTTTCTCAGTCATAATCCGGGTTCTGTCAGAATAACCGCATTTGGTAAAACTCGCTGTGCATCGCGTCGTCCTCGAACGGGTCGAGCTTTGGGCTAGCAGTCTCTTCCTTCGGCACGACTCCTGCGATAAAGCCGTCAAAGTACTGCAGGTTTTCAAGAGTCTCGGCAATTTTACGTCTGTGCCAGAGTATCCTCTCCTCATACTCGCGATCATTCCTTCTGCGCTGCGAGGCTCTGTTATTTTGTTCCGTGATGCAGTAATAGTTCATGGCGGAATTGATGTTCTTTTCGAACTCCTCAGCCTTGCCGGCAAAGCTTTTCAGATAATCCCTGACAAGCTCCATGCACTTTTTAAACAGTTTCCGAACCTTTTTCTTGTAATAAGCCTTTACGCTGAAATAGACCAAAGCGAACGGTATGGCAATTACGGCAAGGTACAGAATAAACACATACAGTGTATTCTCCCTGTCAAACACACTGTTTTGGACGCCGTAATAGTACAGACCGACTGACGTAAGAGCAAACAGAATGGTGAGCAGGAAAGGAAGAAGCTTCATCCTTTCAAGACAAGCTCCTATCTTGTATATCTTCTTTCCGATAAGATCCAACTCCTGCTGGATCTTAAGCTCCTCGGAATAGCCGGGAAGCTCGTTTGCTGAATACTGATTCATCAGCTTTGCCAGCTCAAACTCTGCCTCTCTTTCGTTATCAGTCAACAACTCGTCATTCTCCCTGTTTATGACGGCGGAGTCATGCTGGCGGAAAAAGATTGAAAAATCACGGACTCTGTCGCCGCAGAACGCTTTTAGACGCTTATCCGCGTTCGCAAGAAGCTTCTGAAGGGAGTCCATGGTGCTTGAAGTGAACTCATGCCCGCACATTTCCCTAAGGGAGCACCTTTTCATAGCCTGCCGCATCAGCCGGTTCAGTTCATCCGCGGATACATTTTCGATCTCTCTTTCAAACTCTTTATAATGCTCCTCGTTTTCAAATACAAGAGGATCTGCCTTTTCAACTTCCGCCGCCTCAGGGGAAGTCCATTCCTCCAGTCTGCGTTTTAATACCGCTATGCGAAGCTTGATCATATCCATATCGGGATCAAACTCAGAAAAATTCTTGTCAGTAAGAAAATCCTTGAACTGGAGAGCAAAATCCTGTTCCGGATTGTACTCTTGCACGAATGAGCAGACGTACTCCACGGTTTTGAGAAGCAGTTCGGTTTTCCTCGATACGTCGCCGGAGAAGTATGAAACGTGGAAATCCGAAATATCAGAAACGGTCTCACTGCATTGTCCGAGGAATCTGGTCCTGTACCAGTCTTCATGAGTAAGAACCCCTTCAATAGGATCGGCTTTTCTTACGCTGTCAAGAACGCGCAGATAAAACTGCTTCGCGGTGGCGTCGCCAAGCGTGCAGATAAGCGCTTCGGTTTCCGCAGCATCGGCCTCCTTCGGGACGAATGAGGCCGGAAGGAATACATTCCGCAGCTCGGGGTTGTTGGATGAGAAGGTCTCACATACTTCCCTTATGCGTCTGTACTCCGAATCATCCCTGGCGTTGCGGTCGGCTTTATCAAGAAAAAAGCATACAAACCTGAACCGTTTATCCAGATGCCGGGAAACGAGCTCATTGACGCAAAGCTTGACATAAATCTCGTAGTCCATGGGAATGCGCCGTCCGGTCAGATCTCTGGGGATAAAGAACACAACTACCCCGTTGTCAATACTGAAAGGATTGCGGTTTACCTCCTCCGTGAGCCAGTCGCGCACCAAAGAAAGCTCGTCAAGCGAAGTCAGCGAACGCTTAAACAGCGCAATGCGCCCTTCCCTGACGTCCTTAAAGAAGAACGTCTCATGGTGCGGCAGCTCAAGGCAGCCCATTATGTCTACAAGAAACAGTTTCATGGTATAATTCCTTTCTTACCCCGCTCCGGCTTATGGAGCAGGGTAAGCAGCGAGTTGAGGGTTACAGATATGCCTCTATGAGCATCTTGAACTCTATGGAAGCATCCGGGAAGGATACAAAGTTCGCGCCGATAGCTTTGGCTGCGGCATCGAACAGCTCTGCCGCAGCGCCGGGCTGATCGTTGGTCATTTTGAGGCAGTACTCGTTGAGATAACCGCTCAAATTATCGACGAGCGTGGAGACAAGCTTCAGGTCGTAGCTGTCGGTATAAACCGAATAGATGACCTCGAGAATATTGACGGGCTTCTTGGTGTCGTTGTAGATACCATAGTACACCTTACATAGATCCTTAATATCGGCTGCGGTATAACTGTCACCGATGAAGC
>OGQP01001506.1_pt1 | contig 13754 bp, 5 predicted proteins | sample 1553251 | NCBI WGS metagenome assembly OGQP01 (sample SAMEA2580016, study PRJEB22360) | human gut metagenome | biome: human gut; feature: human-associated habitat; material: faeces | place: Denmark | collected 2008/2010 | reverse complement strand
GTCTGGCCCGCGTCGGTGAGGCGGACGGTCTTTCCTACCCGGTCGAAGAGGGGCGTGCCAAGCTCTGCTTCCAGCTGTGCGATCTGGGCCGACACCGCCGACTGAGAGTAACCCAGCTCCCGCGCAGCGCTGGAAAAGCTGTGCAGCTCGGCGATGTGGAGGAAAGTGTTGATATTTCGCAGCTCCATTGCAGTCCCTCCGGCGTCAGCAGTGGTCGATGCCGGTGACGGTCAGCGTCTCGCCGTCCACCTTGAAGTGGACTTCCAGACCGCTGAACTCCATGCCGTAGACCCGCTCGGGGTCGTGCTGGTAGGAGGGGCGGGGGTCGTTTTCCAGCACACCCTGCAGCGCCGCCTGCTGGGCGGCAAGGCATTCGTCCAGCCGCTGCCGGTCATCGTAGAAGGACAGCATCCGGCAGATATCCGCCAGACGGAAGCCCATGTCCTTCAGGGCGGTGATGCGGCAGACGGTGGGCAGCTGGGACTCGCTGTAATAGCGGTAGTCGGTGAAGCGGTCGATGTAGGCGGGGGTCAGCAGGCCGATGTCGTCATAATGGCGCAGCATCCGGACGCTGACGCGGGACAGCTTGGAAAATTCTCCGATCTTTAACATTTGTCGTACCTCCAAGGGGGATTTCTTGAGCTCGGATACAGGATACTCCCTGACACAGTGGCAGAGTCAAGACCCGAAAGACAGCTTTTTGAAAAAAATATCCCCCGGCAAAGCCGGGGGATATTTTACAGCGTTCAGATCCTTACAGGATGGAGAAGTTGACCACCAGACCGGCGAACACGATGGAGACCATGCTCAGCAGCTTGATGAGGATGTTGATGGCGGGGCCGGAGGTGTCCTTGAAGGGATCGCCCACGGTGTCACCCACGACGCCGGCCTTGTGGCATTCGCTGCCCTTGCCGCCGAAGTTGCCCGCCTCGATGTACTTCTTGGCGTTGTCCCATGCGCCGCCTGCGTTGGCCATGTAGATGGCCATCAGGAAGCCGGTGACGGTGGCGCCGGCCAGCAGGCCCACAACACCCTTATAGCCCAGCACCATACCCACAACGATGGGCGTCACCACCGCGATGACGGTGGGCAGCACCATCTCCTTCAGGCTGGCCTTAGTGCACAGATCCACGCAGCGTGCGTAGTCGGGGTCGGCTTTGCCTTCCATCAGGCCGGTGATCTCGCGGAACTGGCGGCGTACCTCCAGCACCACGCTCTGGGCGGCGCGGCCCACAGAATTCATAGTCAGCGCGGCAAACACGAAGGGCAGGCAGGCCCCGATGAACAGGCCCGTCAGCACCAGCGGGTTCATCAGGGAGAAGTCGTTGAACGTGACCTCGGCAGCGCCCACCTCCTTGACCTTCTCGATGTAGGAGGCCATGAGGGCCAGCGCGGTCAGGGCGGCGGAGCCGATGGCGAAGCCCTTGCCGGTGGCGGCGGTGGTGTTGCCCAGAGAGTCCAGCGCATCGGTGCGCTTGCGCACCTCAGGATCCAGACCGGCCATCTCGGCGATGCCGCCGGCATTGTCGGCCACGGGGCCGTAGGCGTCCGTCGCCAGCGTGATGCCCAGCGTACTCAGCATACCCACGGCGGCCAGCGCGATGCCGTACAGACCCATGCTTGCGTCAGTGCCGCCGCCGGACAGGAAGAAGGCCAGCAGAATGCAGACGGCCACGATGATGATGGGCATCGCGGTGGACAGCATGCCCAGACCCAGACCGCCGATGATGATGGTGGCGGAGCCGGTCTGGCTCTTGCCGCTCAGCTCCTGCGTGGGCTTATAGGTGTCGGAGGTGTAATACTCCGTGGCCTTGCCGATGAGCACACCGGCCACCAGGCCGGACAGGATGGCCACATACAGACCCCAGTGCGCCAGACCCAGCATGGCCCAGACCAGGAAGAACGAAATGATGGCAATGAGGATGGCGGACAGGTTGGTGCCCCGGGACAGCGCCTTCAGCAGGGTGCGCTGGTCGGCGTTCTCCTCGGTCTTGACGAAGAAGGAGCCGATGATGGAGCAGAGGATGCCCACCGCCGCCATGACCATGGGGATGGCCATGGCCTTGAAGGCCTGATCGGAGAAGGCGGCCACGCCCAGCGCGGAGGCGGAGATGATGGAGCCCACATAGCTCTCGTACAGGTCAGCGCCCATACCGGCCACGTCGCCCACGTTGTCGCCCACGTTGTCGGCGATAACGGCGGGGTTGCGGGGATCGTCCTCGGGGATACCGGCTTCCACCTTACCCACAAGGTCGGCTCCCACGTCGGCAGCCTTTGTGTATATGCCACCGCCTACGCGAGCGAAGAGAGCCTGCGTCGAAGCACCCATGCCGAAGGTGAGCATAGTGGTGGTGATGGTGACGAGGGCTGTAGCCTCTCCGTCGTAGAAGGCGTTGAGAGCGACGAACCAGATGGCGATGTCGAGCAGTCCGAGACCCACGACGACGAGTCCCATCACCGCACCGCTACGGAAGGCTATCTTCAAGCCCTTGTCGAGTCCGGTGCGTGCGCCGTTGGCAGTGCGTGCGGAAGCGTAGGTGGCGGTCTTCATGCCGAAGAAGCCTGCCAAGCCGGAGAACAGACCGCCGGTGAGGAAAGCGAACGGCACCCATGGGTTCTGTACCTTCAGCACGTAAGCCATGAACGAGAAGACGATGGCGAGCACTACGAACACCATTGTCACAACCTTATATTGCTGCTTGAGGTAAGCCATTGCGCCTTTGCGTACATGCTCGGCAATCTCTTTCATTCGGTCTGTTCCTTCGTCCTCCTTCATCATCGAACGGAAGAAGAACCATGCCATTCCCAATGCTACAACACTGGCTATTGGGATCAGCCAAAATACTGAGGGGATGTTGTTCATAACGTTTTATTTATTAGGTTGATAATAGATATTAGTGGTTGGTCGTTGCATAACGATTGCGCATCGTTGCTTTATGGTTGTTATTTCTGTAAAAGATTTTGCAAATATATGAAATAAAACAACACGAATGGGAGAAATGCAGAGTTTTTTGTTAAAAATATTCTGCTATGGATATAAAAACAAAAGGAGGGTGAGTCAAAACTATAATATTTGGGAAATTGAAAAGTAAACGATTCAAATCGTAGGAGGCTACGGCATTCCTGCCGTAGCCATTAACAACAGAAATACAAATCATTACAACTATTTGCAATGGCTACGGCACGAATGCCGTAGCCTCCTATGATTAGCATTAAGAGCTATTTGATTTGCAATAATCTTAGAGAATGAATTTGTAGACGTGTGTCTGCTTGCCTGTTTCTATGCGCAGCACGTACACGCCGGGCTTGAGTGTTGAGGTGTTGAGATGGTGAGATGGTGAGGTGGTTATCATCTCGCCGCTCACGTTGTAGAGGCTTACGCTCTTGATGTCTTCGCCGGTGACAACAATCTGCGAGCCCTCGCGACTCACGCTTACGGTAGAAGCCGCAGCCGACTCAATGCCGGTTGGTATGTCGTGGGTGAGTGTGAGCAGGTCGCCCTCGCGCTTGATGTATGTTGCTGGTGCGTCTGCCACCTTCAGCTCCATGTCTTCGCCGTTCTTTGCGCCCATCATCATCACCTTATATATATGTCCGTCCTCGAACGGCACACTGTTCTTGCGCAGCCAGTAGCTGTAGAGCGGAATGTCGAAGGCAGAAGACACTGTCACGTCGTCGTCGATGCCGTTGACAGCCACCTTCTTGCCGCTCTCCACGTCCTCGCACATCATCTTCACGTGACCCTCGTAGCTTAGCTTCTCGTTGGTGCGCAGCAGTACGCCAATCTTGAACAGTCCGCTCTGTGACATGTCGAGTACGCCCGACTCTACCTTCTGCTCCGAGTTGTCGCTGAAGAACACCTCCACCTTTGCCATGAGCGGTTTCTCCTCAGCCTTCACCACTTCGATGTAAGCTGCATCCTTGTCGTGTATGTTGTTGATAGGGTAGAAGTCGGTCTCCTCCTGGTCGCGTGTCGCCTCGAGCTTCACCTCGTAGCGTGCCGGTGTGAGGTCGGTGGGTATCGAGAGTTTAACGGGTATCTCCATCTCGGTGAAGCCCTCAATCTCCGTCAGCTGGTCGACACGTGTGTTCAGCACCACCTGCTTAGCCTCGTCGAGCAGCTGCACGCGCAGATAGCAGTCGCGTGGCACGCCATTGAGGTTCTTCAGGTTGAAGTAGGCGTATATGCTTTCGCCCTGCTCCGCGTTAGCAGAGAGGCGTGGCTGGTTCATAAGCTGGAAGACGACATCCTCCGCAGAGCAGGTCTCGGAGATGCGTCCCTTGCCGTCGGTGAGCTCCACTTCGATTGTCGGAGCCTTCTTCATGCGCAGGAAGTCGCCCCACGTACCGTCGTCGCTGATGGCGGCGCATACTGGCACGAGGCGGTAGTAGCCGTCTGCAAGTCCGTCGAAGCTAACCTTTGTAGAGAGTGTGTGCACCATGAGGTTGTCGGTGCCCATGCTGCCACCGTAGTCGCCGAAGATGCGCTGCGTAAATCCGCCTGTGGCGTGGTCGTCCGAGTAAGCCACGCTCTTGAAGTTGCCCTCAGCGTCGTATATAGCCACGCCCACGTCGCCCTTGAACGCCTTGCCCTTGTTTACGAACGAGGTCATCTCTATGGTCTGCTCCTTGTGTGCGTCGAACGCCTTGGCTGCGGCATCCTTCATCGTGAACGTGCCGCCCTCGTTGAACATCAGCTGCGGCATGTTCTCCATCAGTCCGGGGTCTATTGCGGGATACTTTCCGTTGTTCGGGTGGGCGAGTATGGCGGTGATGGCGCGGTTGAACGCGAGCGGTTTGTTGCCGAACTCGTCGCCCGTCTCCTGCAGGCTGAGGTTGGTGAGCGAGAAGTAGGCGTCGCCTCCGCCGTCCCATCCGAAGTTCATGTGGAAGAGTCCGTTCTCGTCGAAGCCGTCGGTAACCCAGGCGTGGCCCGAGCTTGAGCCGGCAGGGCGGCCCTCCAGGTAGACGGGGCAGCCGTTGAGAAGTTCCTCGCGTAGTATCTCAGAGAAGCGTGTTGCGCCCTCCATCGCCTTTGTCACGTAAGCAGCCGTGTAGTCGAAGTGCTTCTGCAGCGCGTTGTATGCGTTCACGCCCTGTGTGCCGCTGAGTGCGGGAGTGTACTGCATGAACGATGCCACGCCGAAGTCTCTCATGAGCAGAGCCACAGCTGCTCGCTGCTCCTTCGTGGGCTGCACGGGGTAGCGGTAGTCGTCGAGCATGTTCGCCCAGTCGTAGTGCGACTTAGAGAAGTCGACGTACACGTCGTCGTCATAGGCAGCCACCTTGTAGCCGTTCTCGCCCTTGCCCTGTGCAGGCCAGCGGTGGTAGTACATTATCTGCGCCATAGCCGTAGCCACGCAGCCCGTGTAGGGGTAGCCGCAGAGCTCGTTGTACGGCTCGGACTGTCCCCACTTGCTCTTGAGCAGCGGTTCTACGGTCTTGGTGAATAGTCCGGTGCGTGCAGGAGCGTGTGCTACAACTGTTCCCTCCTTCAGTGCCTGGTAGCCCTGCTTGTAGCCTTCGAGCAGCAACCTAACGCAGGGATTAGCGTTGAGCGTGTCGAGGGTGTGCTCTTTGCTATATGCCAACACTTCGCCCATCTCGTCGTCGCCCGCAACGAGCACAAAGCCGCGACCGTCGGCAGCGTTGAAGAGGTAGTAGGGAGCCTGCGCTGCCTGATGTGTGTCGTTAGCCGGGGCTTTCAAGGCGTTGTCGTGTGGGAGAGTGATGTACTTTTTTGCGATCTGCGCCGCCTTTTGCGGGCTGATAGGGTTAGCGTTTGCTGTCTGCAGGGCGATAGCAAACGTGCACATGATTACCGATAATACGGTGCTGATTTGTTTCGGATTATGTTTCCTTTTCATTAGTAATGTTATTGTTGTTGTATGAGGGTGCAAAGTTACTCACTCTTTTTCAAACAGATAAGCGTTTGAGCAGTAATAATTGTTAAACACCATATACGGATACGTTTTTTTTGCGTATCTTTGCAGAAGATAGGCTGCACCTCAGCATAACACTCAAGCAAGCTTGATGTTCTGCCTTCGGTTTGCACTATCTTTGCAGCAGTGTCTTTGTTGATACGTACATACAAAAATTACATACTATGCTATATTTGTTACAGTTTGCATGTCTGATATTAATGCTTATCAGCGCATTCTTCATTGCCGTCACGCGTATTCACGTAAGATGGACAAATCGGCGGTACGAGTATTCGCGCTGGATGATATCCTCGGCGTTGCTTTTGATGGCAGCACACTTCTTCCTGCAGATGCACTATGGCTTCCGCGCCACGAGCACATACTTAGGTGCTGTTATCAACATACTGGTTTATCAGCCTTGTTTCACGCTTTTCGCGATGGCTATCTACAACGTTGAGGCTACCCATACCAAGCGCCGTAAGATGAACCTTATCTGCGCCGCCGTATACGCCGCCATGCTTGCCGCCTTCGCTGTGGGCTACAGCTTTAGCGGTTCCCTGAACATTGGCGCATGGCTTTACGTGATGCTTGCTCTCTTTTTGGGCAATATTGTCTACTGCATATACATGATAATAATAGAGATGAACAAGCGGAAGAAGCTCCTTGAGACGATGACAGCCACCGACATGCGCCCTTTCACGCGATATGCTTATGCCTGCCTTACGCTGCTCTTTATCACAGCCACCATCATCCCGTTTGCCATCCTTTCCACTAAGTCGCTATATATAATAGGTCCCTTCGGACTCGTAGCCACGCTCTTCTTCATCGTCAATTTTGTGGCGCTCGGCTTCAATTATGTTCCAACTGAAGAACTGTTGGATAAGGAAAGAGGTAACAATCTGACCGCCGATGCTGTCAACGCTGAAAGCGAGGAAGAGTCTGTCAAGTGTGACGTGCAGCAGTCTGCGCCTGAGACCGGCAGTGAGCAAACCTCCAAACAGCTACCTACCTCACGAATTGCCTTCATCCGGTCTGCCCTCGACCATTGGTGTGCCGACTTAGGCTATAAGGACTGCACAGTCAATATGCTGACATTGTCAAATTTGCTCGAAATCAACAAAACCGAGCTGTCGCAATACTTCAGCCAGTGTCAGAACACAACGTTCCGAATCTGGCTTAGCGAGATACGCTTCAATGCTGCCAAAAAGATGATGATGGAAAATCCTGACTTCAGCAACGACATCATCTCCTCCGAATGTGGCTTCTCCTCACGCTCCTATCTCTACAGAGTGTTTAAGGAGAAAGAGGGATGCACGCCTGTCGCCTGGCGAGACAAACAAGCATGATAGCCCGTTAAGATACACACTGTTAAGGTGTCTACTTCATACGAAGTGGACACCTTTTTTGTTGGAAGTAGACACAGCGACGCAGCAATCAGACACTTAATTTTAATAAAAAAGTCTAATTTTGTAATGTGAAACGAAATCACATAATATAAATTAATCAATAACTCTAAAACATCATTAAAATGAAAAGAAGAAGACTTCAGCAACCTCCTCCTTATCTGGACAGGCGGTTTGCAGGCAATTCTGTTTCTACGCGGCGTTCCATGCGAACGTCTGCAGGAAGATTCATGCAGTTCTTCCTTTGTGTCGTGATGCTGATGGCGTTCTCAGTGCAGAAGGCGTCGGCTACTGATGATTGGAACAACTCGTGGATTCATCATCGGTATAATCCTGTCAACGCTACACTTGAGCTTGACATCCGCGTCTTTCAGACTTGGGGCGGAATAGGTAACGGTCATTGTGGCTTTTGTAGAAATGCCGGTTACCTTAATGTTAAGGTGGGAGGATATGACATCAAAATCAGTGGTCCTGATGATAATTGGAAGAATTTTGATGTAGGCTCCGATCAAGTTACCGGAATTGATCACAAGTATGTAAAATGGCTCGGATACACTAGCGACAAAGCCTATTACCTGCGACTTGTTATTCCGCTTACCCAATCGCAAATAGGAACAGACGTTGCTGTAAGCTACAGCGGTATGTGGTGGCGTAAAGGCAAGACCGAATCATCAGAAGATAATCCGGTTAGTCATAATACATCCATAAATACCAGTTATGGTTGTACGAAGACCGTAATAACCGGTGGCAGATATGGGGTTCAACGCAACACCACCGGATATTACATTGATTGGAAGAAAGACGGAACGACACCCAACTATTCTATCGATCACTACGGATCTTTCGTCTTATGCAACTCGGCTGGAAAGGAGATAAGCGGAATAGGTTCGGTCAGTGCAAGCAATACAAGCGGTTCGTTCTTCGTTCCGACTGACAAGATGAGCCTTGACAACTTCTCCGACTATAAGGTGAAGCAGAAGTATACGCCAAGCTATAACAAACAGGTGACATACTCTACGCTCAGTGACAGCCACACCCGCCCTGCCTATCCGCAGGTGAAGGAACTCAGCGCCGACTATAATCAGGTGACGCGTAAGGCGAAGGTGAACTGGAATCTCAGTGCGGCTCCGACGCAGAACTGCATTGAGGACAATATGGTGCTCACTATCAAGAGTACGGACAAGGCGACAAATGCTGTGGAGACAACCACACAGAATTTCAAGTATATGGCTGGTAAGACAGTATACAGCTATGAGTTTGACGTGCCTTTAGGCAAGAGCATGAATTATGAATTCAGCGTTAGGCGTTCGCATACAGGCAACTATGCCGTGTGGAACAACACTTTCAGCAAGCAGACCTCTCTATCGGCTTCTGCAAAGCACAGCAATGTTACAGCAGGTTCTGTGCATGCCGTACTGGACGAGGAAGCCAAGACTGCCACTATCACTTGGCAGACAAATGGCGACATCTGGAGTTCGGGCACCAAAGCGGTGATTACACGTATCAACGTAACAACCAACACTACCGACAACATCGAGCTGTCGAAGGAAGATTTCCTCAGCGGCAAGTATGTTGACGACATGATAATGGTGTGCAACGAATATCGTTACCGCCTTACCGTGAAGCCTGCCGAGGCTTACGGCACATTGACTCCAGTGGCTGCGCCTGAGTCAATCATGCCCACAAGCATAGGCAATCTTGTTGCGTTTACAGCCGGCAAGGGCTACTACTCAGACCGTGTAGAACTGGCGTGGAGCAGCAAGGGCAACTTCGAGCGCTTCGTAATCAACCGCAAGGAGCATGGCGCTCCTGATACAGACTATAAGCAGATAGCCGTAACTGAGGGCAACGAGGCTCAGAACGACTATTACTACAACGACGTGAATGCCGTTCCGGGCGTGGTCTACGACTATCAAATCAAGGGTCAGGTGATGTGTTCGGGCAATCTGCTTGAGAGCGATGAGGTGCTCACGGACGTTGGCTTCCGCACACCGACGGGCGACATCTACGGACGCGTGACGTTCGAGAGCGGCCAGGCTGTGTCGGGCGCAAAGGTAAGTGCTGAGGCTACGGATGGTTCGGGCGTTCCGGGCAAGTCGTACGTGTTCACAGGTGCGTCTAATCTTACCGTCGACAACGACCAGCTTCTGAATGACGCCACGCAGGCAGTTACGCTTCAGGCATGGGTGAGAGCAGCCAAGGAAGGCACCATCATCGAGAAGTCGGGCATGTACAAGTTGGCATATAACGACAAGAAGATTGAGTTCTCGGCAGGCACTCAGATGCTGAAGACTCCGAAGAAACTCAGCGAATACGTTTCTTCTGACCAGTTCGTGCATCTCTCAGCCGTGGCAAGTGCTACACACCTTATTATATATAAACGGTGAGGCTGTGGCTGAAGCCGAGCGTACGGCTCAGATTACGGGCAATAACAACAATGTGGTGATGGGCGAAGGCTTCGAGGGAGCCATTGACGAGGTGCGTCTGTGGAACAAGGCGCTCAGCGCTGACACCATCGCAAGCGACTACAACCGCTATCTCGTGGGTAACGAGGACGGTCTGCAGGCTTACTACACCTTCGACTATTCGGTTGACGACGCCTTCTACGACATCTCGTACAAGGGCACTAAGTACAACATGAACCATGGTGTGGCTACGAATGTTACGACCAGTTCGAAAGACATTCCTACTTCCGCACAGCTCGGCTACAGCAGCTACACAGCTAAAGACGGTTCTTATCAGATTCGTTCGCTGCCCTACACCGGCAACGGAACTACGTATATGATTGTGCCGACACTCGGCATACATCAGTTTGCATCGGCTAAGGAGCTGCGCCTCATCAACTCGCAGGCACAGAGCCACACCGTGAACTTCACGGACAAGTCGTCGTTCAACATCTCGGGTAAGGTGATGTACAAGGGCGGCAATGTGCCCGTAGAGGGAGTGTCGTTCGCCGTTGACGGCGTAACCGTTATGGACGGCAAGAGCAACATCGTGAAGACCGACGCTCACGGACAGTTCACCATAAGCGTACCTGTAGGACAGCACGAGGTGAAGGCTGTGCTCGCCAACCATACGTTTGAGAACGGCGGCAAGCTGACCAACAGCGACGGCACCGACCGCAACTATCAGGACGACGACAACGGATTCGAAATCTTTGACGTTACAACAGTACGTTATATCGGACGTGTTGCCGGCGGCACCAAGCAGGAAGCGTTCCCCGTGGGCCACTCGCTTTCGAAGAACAACCTCGCTGACGACGTACGCATCGAGCTTACATATCAGAACGATGCCTACCAAATGACCGCCACTAAGCACGAGGAAACCCTCAACCACTTCAAGGGTGTATATGCCAAGAAGCAGTACGACAACCGCGTGGTGTACGAGGGCAACAAGATTACGATTTATCCTAATGCCGAGACAGGTGAGTTCTTTGCCGATCTCATTCCTGAGAAGTATAAGATTAATGTAGTGGTGCCTGGCCATGACAACATCCCGGGCAGTGGCGAAGACCTCAACCTGAGCAACGAGTTTGCAAAGCAGAGCGAGGTGAATGCTTATGTCGACTCTATCTCTACGCAGGGCAAGTTTGTCAATTGCAGCGACACCGTATATTACAACAAGAAGCAGCAGTTCATCAAGCGCTACACTCCGTCAATCATCGTGAAGGAGAAGGTGAAGGGTAAGCTTCAGGACTTCTTCGGAAAGAAAGAACTCAGCATTGCTACCCTCGACCAGACAAAGACCATAAAGGTAAAGACTTACAATCCTGACAATGCTGCACAGCCTTACACACTCGGCGTGCCGGTGTATGAGCAGGGACAATACGTCACTTATCACATCACCACAGCGGAGGTGTACGAATATAAGGATAAGGACGGCAGACGTAAGGATGGCGTTAAGGAAGACATCGTGCCAACGCCTGAGGCTAAGCTGTCATTCAGTAGAGGCGACATTGCGTACGGAACGCAAGAAGACATCACTACCGACGAGAAGGGTGAGGCAGAATGGACATTCCAGGTGAACAATCCGGAAATGACCTCGGCCCTGCGCTCTGCCGCTATGGATATGACCTACAGCGAAAACAGCGAAAGCACATCTTCTACAACAATCAACTGGAAGGGTGGCTTTGACGGCAAGGGCAACACTAAGGCTATCGTAATTGGTGCAAAGACTTTAGGTTCGGACTTCGTTACAAACGGACCGGACAAGGTGCTCTTCGTGCTGCGCGACCCGCCGGGAAGCAACTCGTATGCTTATCTTGAGAAGGGCGTGACAGTTACTTCTACAAGTACGTATGAGGGAAATGTCACTAACGAGGGAGTATTGAACAACGAGGCAAAGGTTGGTGCCAAGGTCATCACCTTCACCGGTCTTGGTGCCGGAGTGGTGAACGAGAACGATGTGAAGAACGAATTCTCATTCGGCGCTTCTCACAGTGAGACAATCGGTGGTACTGACTCTGACACTAAGACGATGACCACTACCACACGCTTCGAGACAAGTAGCGACCCGCAGTATGTGGGAAGCGACGGCGACCTCTTCGTAGGCTATTCTACTAATATCGGCGTGGGCAAGACCGAAAACATCGCCGTTACTACACGTGAGATGTATCTCGCCAATCCTACCGAATACGAACTGTTCGGCAGTGTTACTCCTGAAAGCAACGAGTATCTGCTTGTGAAGACTACTGGTCTGGGACTTTCGCAGAAGTATGGCACTATGTTCACCTATCCGCAGGTACACATAGAGCAGGTGCTGTTGCCTAAACTTGAGGATGTACGCAACAAGTTGCTGCATCAGCAGGCTGAAGGTGTAGACTTCCAGGCTATGGCTAACAACACCAAGAAGCCTGTTTACGTTTCTAAGCTTGCTGTAGACGATCCTAACTTCGGTAAGAGCAACAACGACAAGGTGTTTAAGGGTGCCAGTGCAAACACCCCGACAGACGGACCGAGTTACAAGATTTACGCTCCTGCAGGACAGCCGTTGAAGGAGGATACTATCATGTTCCTCAATCAGTCGATTGACAACTGGAAGATGCAGCTTCGCAACAACGAGGAGCAGAAGGTGAAGGCAGAGCTCATGCAGAACCATTCGTTCCAGGGCGGTGCCTCTTATGAATACTCTGAGGAGTATGAGGTTGGACGTTCGGAGACTCAACGCTTCTCTATCTTGATTGGCGCTCAGTTCACCAACAATTTCGGATGGACACTCAATGGCACTGGTATGGTGCTCACTGTAGACGAGAGCTTTACCACTGAACACGGCGGCGAGTTCTCAACTGAGGAGACGGCACGCCACTGTAAGGGTTATGTGCTTGCGGAGGAAGGCTCTGACTATATCTCTGTAGACGTATGCCGCGAGGCTGGATATAAGGATGGCGACCAGTACGTCAAGTACAAGGATATGAAGAATGAGGAGGGACAGACTTTCTCTACGTTCATCTTCAAGACCCGTGGCGGTGCTACGTCGTGTCCTTACGAGGGCGAATACAAGACTAAGTATTACGAGCCGGGACAGCACGTGATAAATGAGGCTACCGTTCAGATGGAGGTGCCGGAGATAACCGTGGAGAAGGACTTCGTAGAGAATGTTCCTTCGGGCAAGTCGGCTTACTTCACGCTGTATCTGCGCAACAACTCGGAGTCGCAGGACGACAACTGGTATAACCTCGTAATCGACGACAGCAGCAATCCGAACGGAGCACAGCTGCTCATCGACGGTGCACCGATCGGCAACGGCAGGGCATTGCTCGTGCCGGCAGGCGGTACGCTTACGAAGACGCTCGAGGTGCGCAAGGGTTCGGTGATGAACTATGACAACCTCAGACTGATGTTGCAGTCGCAGTGTCAGTGTGACCCGACTGACTTCCAGGGTGACATCTACGACGACGTGACGTTCAGCGTACACTTCACGCCCTCGGCTACGGACGTGAGCCTGAAGAAGCCGACGGACAACTGGACGTACAACACGAAGTTGCCTACGACGGAGGTGAACGGCGTGCAGAAGCATTACATGGACGTGGTGATTGACGGCTTCGACGTGAACTATGACAACTTCCATCGCATCATGCTTCAGTATAAGCCGTCGTCGGGCAGCGACAACGACTGGACGACGCTCATGAGCTACTATAACGACCAGACTCTCTACGACCAGGCTGTGAAGAACGGAATGAACGCGGAGATGATAAAGGCGGCGGATGCGGGCACCATCAAGTATCGCTGGTTCATGGACGACCAGCAGGATCAGCGTTACGACCTGCGCACGGTGGGTACGAGCATGATCAACAATGAGGAGGTATATAACTATTCTGCCGTACACAGCGGCATCAAGGATATGTATAACCCGCGTCTCTTCGGTAGCGCACAGCCGGCGAACGGCGTGCTCACCGTGAACGACGAGGTGATGCTGACGTTCAACGAGCCGA
>OGQP01001505.1_pt1 | contig 13761 bp, 10 predicted proteins | sample 1553251 | NCBI WGS metagenome assembly OGQP01 (sample SAMEA2580016, study PRJEB22360) | human gut metagenome | biome: human gut; feature: human-associated habitat; material: faeces | place: Denmark | collected 2008/2010 | reverse complement strand
AAGGTGCATCGGTCGGTAGGCTACCGCTGACGGAACAGCGGGTTAAAGCTGATACTTAAAGTATCATTCCAACAATTATCTATGCGACTTCATGTCGCACCCACGGTGTGTCCAAATGATGAATCGCCACACACCGTTTTTGCGCGTTTACACCTGTACCCAACATGGATGTGGAGCCGAACAATACTCGTACCAAACCCTCGTTCATAGCTGCTATCACCGCCTTTCTTGCCCTCTCGTTCTTGCATTCCTGAATGAAGCGAATCTCTGACGAGGGTATTCCATAATCCTCTATCAGCTTACGCTTGATTTCAGAATACACGTTCCATTCGCCCGGTCGGTATGTTCCCAAGTCGGAGAATACGAACTGCGTGCCCTTATGGCCGTCGTAACGGTGATAGTAGTCGGCTATCATCTTGGCACAATGGCTCGCCTTGTTGTCTGGATGGTCCTCACAAGTCGGGTCTATCATGCGCATATCGAGAGCCATCTTTCGGGCATAGTCCGTGGCAATGAGCATCTTTGCCTTCTCTTCCGTTTCCGACAGAGGCGGTCTTCCGAGGATGGTGGCATCACCCGTCTTGGCAAACTCCATCAGCTTTTGGATGAAGTCCTCCTGCTCGGGTGTCGGTGGTATGTTATGAAGAATCTCGTTCTTCTGTGGTCTGTCCACGCCTACAGCCTCCGCCGTACGATAGTCGGTTATCTCGTTGTAGAAGGCTGCAAGCTCCGGCACTTTGATGAAGTATCGGAAACGCTCCTTCTGTACGATGTTGTTGGTAACGTTAAACTCGAAGTCGGTAGTTTTCTTGGCGAAGATTGCCGCCCACGCATCGAAACAGCGGATGTCCTGACGCTCCAGTTCCTTGGGGCGCAGGTACTTGAAGAGCAGATACAACTCAGTCAGTGAGTTACTGATAGTTGTTCCCGACAGGAATGTCGCTCCCAAGTCTCTGCCTGTCCGTTCCTGTATGGTTCGGATGGCAAAGAGCATATTGAGTGCCTTCTGGCTTCCCTCGCTGTTGCCAAGTCCTGCCACACGGTCGTGACGGGTATTGAACATGAGGTTCTTGAACTGGTGGCTCTCGTCCACAAACAAGTGGTCAATGCCCATCATGCGGAAGTCCACCACATCATCGGTGCGCTGCTCGATGCTGTAGGCTATCTTCTGCAACTTCACCTCCAGATTCTGCTTTCGCTTTTCCAAGCCTTTGAGCATTCCCCTCGACACGTCCTTGCCCTGCGTGCGTATCACTTCCAGATTCTCCTCCACGGTATCAAGCTCAGCCTGCAATATCTGCCGCTGGAGTTCTGGCGATTGCGGTATCTTCCCGAACTGGTCATGCGACATGATTACACAGTCATAGTCGTTGTTCTTGATGTTGTTGAAGAAGCTGACACGGTTCTTGGTGGAAAAATCCTTCTCCGAGGCATAGAGTATCCTCGCATGGGGATAAGCTGTCTGATAGGTGGCAGCTATCTCCGCGACATTGGCTTTCAGCCCGATAATCATCGGCTTGTGAGCCATACCGAGGCGTTTCATCTCATGCGCAGCCATGCACATGATGAGGGTTTTTCCAGTGCCAATGGCTAAGCACAATGCGCCTTGCTTCCCTTTATGGAAGCAGGTTTCAATGTACTCGCCGCCGAACCGTACGTACTCGTCTCCAAGTATACGGCTCTCCGTGGTTATTGTCAGTCTATTTCTTTCCATGAATCTTGTTATAACATTTCTCGCAAACTGCGATTGTTTTTCTTTGTCGGGCAATCATGAGTTTCTCCCATGCTTCTTTGCCTTTCAAATCCTTGAGCTTGCGGACATGTATCATTTTCAGATTATCCTCAGCTCCACAATATTCACATTTATGGGCTTTCAAGCGAGCCATAAGGCTTGTGCTCTCCATTCCATAGTAACTGGGCATAATGTGCGCATTGTCAATGCGTGCTTCCTTGTTCAACCTAAACCCACCATGATATAGGGTACGTTCCAGCCATTGACCTTTTTTGTTTTGGTATCTTACCGTGAAAATATTGTCCTTACAATACTTGTTGACAATCTTTCTTACGGTAGATTCGTACTTTGACGACAAGGTCTTGTACATACTCTCTTTCATGATTCCGTAGAAACTGTTGAGAATGTTGACATTGTTTGCAATACAGTAGTAGTTGTATATACCTCTAATTTCTGAATTGTATCGGTTCAATATTTCAAGGTCATCGTTACTACGAAGATAAGGACGAGAAGTTGACTCCCATACTTCCTTGCCATCCTTGATTACAATGCGCATGGCATTGTAATCCAACAGTTTCTTTCTCATTGCCTCAAAAGGCAACAATAAGACAACCTTGTGGTCAAGTGAGCGGATTGGAATACCTCTGTAATCCTTTTTCGTCTTGTTTGTACTGCGGACAGTCACCTCAAAGCCAAGAAATTTTGCTGTATCATGTGCATTAGTGATAAGTGTCTTTTCATCGGAAAGTTGAAGCTGTAGCTGTTCATGCAAGAAGATTTTAATGTCCTCTTTTGCTTTTAGGCAATCTGCCTTACTTCCAATTACACAAATCAGAAAATCGTCTGCATACCGCACGTATTTCATTCTCTTGAAGTTTTCGTCCATGTCAAGAGTTGCAGGAAGTTGTTGCATTTCACGATGCAGGGATGCTATCTCTGAACGTAAAACACCTTTCTTCTGCTCGTCCTGTTCATTCTTCAGTTTCTTTACTCGTTTGTCTTTACGACTTGCAACCCTCTTGTATTCGGGATTGCGTTGCCGTGCCTTACCCTTGTTGAATGTCTCGATATATCTCAACATGAATTTGTCGAACTTATCCAAATATACATTCGCCAAGATAGGACTGATGATACCGCCTTGTGGAGTGCCGATGTAGGAGTTCTTATATTCCCACTGCTCCAAGTAACCCGCTTTCAAGAATTTTCGTATCAGTCGCAAGAATCTCTCATCGTGGATGCGTTCACCAAGAATGCTTATGAGAACATCATGGTTGATGTTGTCAAAGAATCCCTTGATGTCACCCTCTATGAACCATCTTGTTCCCGAACCTCCCTTTTGTAAGGAAGCCATAGCAGTATGACACCCTCTGTGTGGTCTAAAACCATGCGAGCAATCTTCAAAGTGTCCCTCGTAAATTGCTTCGAGTATCATTCTTACTACTTCTTGAACGAACTTATCCTTGAAAGAAGGGATACCCAACGGACGAAGTTTTCCATTCTTTTTGGGTATGTATATTCTTCTTGCAGGACAAGGACGATAGCTTTCATCCTTTAGTTGTTCTATGAGGTCACGGATGCGCTTTATGCTTGTTCCGTCTATTGTCTGTCCGTCTGTTCCTTTTGTGCAGTTGCCAGGATTTTGGGACAACCGCTGATAGGCTTCCGCAAACAGATTCTCATTGAACAACAGTCTGTAAAGTCTTTCAAACTTGTAGTTTTGGTCTTGGCTATGCCCAGCCAGACTGTTTAATACATTTTCTGAATTTCTCATAATGTCTCACACATCATTCATTTAACATATTAAAAAAAAATAACACACTGTCTCCCTTCGCCATGTACAAGGCTTTCCCTTGCTCGGACTACTACGGAGACTCTGTTACCTTGCCGAATTTTCAAGGAACCCACTTCCTATAGCCATTTGTTGGCACTTCGGTTTAGGTAATCCCCATTTAAGCAATACTGTAACTATTGGCTTGATGAATTGTCGGATGCGATTTTCGTCCTTTTCCGCTTATTGCGGCTGACCTGCAATCGGTTTTCTGCTCTCGCACTCGAAGTAGGAAAGTGGAAGTATTGCAGACAGACCTTTATAACTACCTTAGGTCTGTGTTTACCAACTAACGTCTTGGACTGTCATTCAAACAGTATAGTCTTCATCCTCGTATTCATCGTTTCATCTTGACATTCAGTAGCGGCATGATAGTTAGCCGACTTATGCCGTTTCCAACATGCTACACTCCCCACCGCTTTTCAGCTAAGTGGATAAGTTGGCTGATGACCAGCGTAGAAAACCCTTGCTGGGTAGGTTGCCAAACCTACATTTACAGTATGCCCTTATGGGCGCAGCACCTCATGGTCACATATCCCGCCGCCGTTCTGCAAAAGCATCCATACACAATCCTTCTGACTTGGGTACACACTCTTGACACCATACTTTCCGCCAAGGACTTTCAAGTCCAAGCCGGGGAAGGTCTGGTGAGAACCGTCATACTTCGGACGCACGAAGCAGTTGAACTTCCGGTTGTACATTGTGGTCAGCCGATCCTTGAAGGAGTCAGACTGCTCTTCCAGCCATTCAGTGAACCCGTTGCGGATTTCGTCAATCTTGGCATTAGCGAGCTGTATGCCCTCGCTGTCACGCACCTTGATGTCGTTGCCGTGTTCATCCTCACCGATGCTCTTCATCATGTCGGGACAGGTGTTGTGCAGGGCATGTTTCAGAAGACTCATGCCGTCATAGTGGCGGTAATATCCCTTCACCATATACTCATCCGTGATGGCCATGGTCTTCATACTGCATTTTGCCGAATATTCGTCCATGCTGTCGGAATAGACGATGCTGACCTGTGTATTGAAGAGGTGGCTCATGTAAGCGGAATACACACCTGTAGGTATCCAACGCTCACCGAAGTTGAAGTCCAGGTCCTCAAAGGCTATCGGTTCGGGAATGCTTGCCTTCAAGGCTTCCAACGACTCCCTCACGATTGCATGGTCGGGATTTTCCTTCAGCCATTCTTCTATACGCTCCGCTTTCTCTATGACATTGCCAGCAATGAAGCGGTCGGCTATCTCGTAGCCGTCTATGAGCGGATTGTAATAGATGCGCCCTTTAAGCGCTTCCGTCAGTTTCTGTTCCGGCATATCCGATAATTCAGTCATATACGGCAAGTCGATACGGCCGAACTTGTTGAGCGAGGCGGTGAGCGCTTCCTCTGGAGAATCGACATGGCTGACCTCGTCAAGCGAAAAAGAGACCGGGTGGTCGAAGATGTCTGACTTTGTGAACTGTCCGTTTTCCACCCGTTCCAACGACAGCATATCGCGCCCTGAGGCATCCATAAGGATGAACTTCACGTTCTGCTTGGCATTGAGGTTGCCGAAGCGGATGAAGAAAGCATCATAATAGACATTCAGACTCTCACGCATCTGCTTGTTTTCCGTCTGTTCTTCCGCTTCATAGGTGTAAAGTTTCTGATAGGCATCACGGAGGGCGATATACAAGACTGCCTTTTCTTTCTGCTCCATATTCAGTTCCAACGGCATGAAGGTAGCACCATACTTGGTAAGGTCTTTCAATACACCGATGTTTCTGGCAGAGTCGAGCACCATAGAACCCTCACGATGAAAACTTTCCAGTTTCTCATCAAACGGACGGGGCTTCATAGCATCCTCTTTCTTCCTTGCCAGCTCCTCCCGCTTTCTTTCTTGCTCTTTTTGTTGTTCCCGCTCATGATTTGTTTCTTTCAATGTGCTCTGAGTCTTGGAATCTTCTTTTGCCTCATTCCCTTTCGACTGCCCATGCCCGATTTGAACTTTGAGAACTTCTATAGGTTCCATCGGCGGCTTGAACTTCGGATCAAGCGTATCTTCAACGCCCAAAGCCTTGAGTTGTTCCTGACGGTGCAGTTCCGCCTTTTGGCGCAGCAGTACCCTGTCTTCGGGAGCCATGGTCATCATCATCTCGTAAAAGCCGTTGATTGGCGGATTCTCTTCCCAAGAGATGCTTGCGTATGGTTCATCACCAGGCAGGATTGGTTTTGTCTCCTGTGTTGTTTCCTGCTCTTTTGCATCTGTCAACGAAGGCTTTTCTTCTTTTTCCACAGGCTTTGTCACAACTTCAAAAGTCGGATTGACGCTTTTTACCAACGGACTTGCTTTCTTCCTTGACACTTTCTTGGCGGCAGCACCCACTGTTACCTCTGCTTTCTTCTTCGTTGAATGTACAGCCTGACGGTTTTCTTCTTCCATTCCCCAAAGGTCAAACAGAGTCATTTGGACTGGTGGCTGCTGATGATTGGACTTTTGGGATAGCTCAGCATCATCAGTAGGCTTTTCCTGCTTTTGCAAGGATACTACCGTATCGTTCTGCTTTACCTCAATGGAAGGCTTCATCTTCTCTGTTTCTTCTATCTTTTCTGTTTCTTCAACCTCCTTAACTTCCTCAGCCTTGGTTTCCTCTATCCCCAAGTATCGGTTCAAATTGAGGTTCTTCTTAAAGTCTTCATGGAGCATCTTTCGCAAATCCTCTGCAATGCCTTCCACACCATCCTCATGCGTGTATATCATTGCAGGTTTGCCGAACGGGTCTGTATCCAACTTTGCTGTTGTATGGATAATGCGTTCCGGATGTTCCAGAAAGTAGTTGTTTGTCGGAATGCGGTTCTCGTCATTATAGACGGTATCAAGCAGGTTGTCGTCTCCTCGCAGCGACTCCTTTTGGGTATTTTTCTGCAGAATGATGAGGTCACTGCCCACTTCCGTGTTGGCATTTTCCGTGAACAGGTTGTTGGGAAGACGAATCGCTGACACGAGATCTGCATGATAGAGCATCATAAAACGCGCGGCACTGTTGTTTTTGGCATTCAATACGCCTTGTGAGGTGATGAAGGCAACCAACCCGCCGTCCCTTACCGTATCAAGAGCCTTGACAAAGAAGTAGTTGTGTATGCGTCTGGTGACAAGTGCCCTCATGCCTTTCATGGCTGTATAGGACGGATCAAACACGGCAACATCGCCAAACGGAATATTTGAGATGGCGAGGTCGAAGTAGTCATTGAAAGGCTTTTCTATCTTCTCGAATCCCTCTATGCGCACTTTCTGCTCCGGGTGCAGATGGCGGAGTATCTTTCCCGTAAGCAGGTCTTTTTCAAACGCCATAATGCCTGCCTTGGGATTGTTATCCAAGACGGAATCGACAAAGGCACCGATACCTGCCGAGGGTTCAAGCACCTTTTCGGGGATAATCTGATGCTCTTTCAACACATCCGTCAGAGCCTCTGTAATGGCTGACGGCGTGTAGAATGCCGTGAGGACGGACTGTTTCAGACTGTCCATCAACTGTTTGTACTCGCTTTCATTCTTGCTGTTTTCACGGATAAGTCTATGCAGCTCCACTGTTGGAGCAAACAACTCAAGGTCTGACTTTGCCCAATGGACGGCATCCGCCAGTTCCCTGGCAGGGTTCAGGATGCACTTCAATCCCCCGAATCCGCAATAACGCTCCAGAAGGAGACGCTCACGGGCGGTCGGCGTGCGCTGTTCCCTGTCAAGGATGAATGCCGTCTCTATCGCCTTGATGTTTTCGTTCAGCCGTTGTTTTCTATTGTACGCCATTTGACTCTATGAAAAGGGCTACGGCTCCCGTCAACTCTGTATAGAGCTGGTCGTAGTCCGGTGACTGGGCAAAATCGTCATCGGTGAGGTCGTAAATGGAATACACGTTATCAACCAAAGGCAGGAGGTTCTTGACAAACGCTTCCTGATCTTCTACTGCTACCTCCAGAGGAAACTCACTGTCAACAACATCGTACAGGATACTGTACTTGGAAATATGGAGACCTTTCAGCAATGCTGACATGGCAAGCTCTTGTGCCGCATCGGCAAAGAGGGCATCACGCCGTGCCTGCTCATATACTTCTGCGGCATGGTCTGCACGTTCGCGGATAAAGTCCGCATCGCTGGCTTGTGGGAAACGGTTCTCCCTGAGGTGGTTCAAGAGGTACAGTCCGTAATAGGACAGCTCTGTCTGTGCCTGTTTCTTTCTGTTCATTTGTCAGTTGAATGGATTAAGTGGTGAATAATAAACCGTGGATGGCGGTTGGTGTTTGTGTGAAAGCAAGAAAAGGCACTCGGTATCCCTCCGAGTGCCGCCACTTAATCCACAGTAAATAAAAGCATCCTAAATAAAGACACCATTTATGAACCATGTTTCGGTGGCAAAGGTACAAACTATTTCTTGTATCTCTTCACATTTCCTCGCTTTTCTGCTGTTTTGTGCTCTGCAAAGACGAATTTCGTGTTGAAATTCTCGTCAAAGGCTATGGCTGCGGAGAATGATTTGCCTTGCTTGCTGGTGAAACCATTGAGCGTTCTGGTCTTGCCCTTGGTGAGCAAGTCGGTGATGTCGGCATCAGTGAGCAACTTTCCTGCTACCTGCTTGAACACTGGCATACCACACTCCTTGTTGCTGCATCTTACTACCTTTCCGAAGAATTGCATAGTGCCATGCTTGCATTTAGGACACTGGCAGCCGGAATCCTTGTGGCTGAAAAGTCTGTCGCAACCCAACAGCTCCGCAGTGATTTCACGGGTATAACCTTCGATACTATGGGTGAACCCGTCTGCACTTGCTTCACCTCGTTCTATCTTGGCAAGTTCCGCCTCCCATTTGCCCGTCATCTCCACATTGGCAATCGCCATGTTCTTCACCACGGAATGCAGGGCGAGTCCTTTTTCCGTCGGCACAAGTTTCTTCTGCTGGCGCACCATATACTCTCGTTTGAGCAAGGTTTCGATGATGGCGGCACGTGTAGCTGGTGTGCCAATACCGCAGTCCTTCATTGCCTGGCGCATCGTATCATCTTCTATCTCTTTGCCTGCGGTCTCCATTGCTGCAAGCAATGTGGATTCCGTATGCAATGGCTTCGGTTTGGTCTTGCCCTCCGTGATGGTGCAGCCTGAAAGAGTGATATGCTGTCCTTCTTGCCAGTTGGGAATGACTTGATCCTTGACCTCATTGTCGGTTGCGTCTGCATCCTTGTCCAGTCTGTTGTTCTTTTCCTTGAGCGACAACGCTCGCCAGCCAGTCTGTCGGATGATGGAGCCACTGATGCCAAACTCAACTTCATGATCCACTTGCGCCGATACGGATGTGATGTCCTTGATGCAGTCTGCCGAGAACGCTTCAATCATCCGGCACAATATCATGTCATAAACGATCTTCTCGTCCTTGAAAAGACCAATGGCTGCATTTTCTGTGATGAGCAGGGCATGGTGGTCGGTCATTTTGGCTGCATTCACGCTGTTCTTGCTGTAGTCCTCACTGCCAGGCAAGAGCTTCACTTTCTCTCCATATTCCGAATGATTCTCCAGATTCTTGAAGAGTTTGGGAAGGGTGGCAAATACATCATCCGAGATATAGCGGCTTGATGTTCTTGGATAGGTGATGAACTTTGCCTCGTAGAGTTTCTGGGCGATGGAGAGTGTATGCTCTGCCGTGAAGCCATGCTGGGAGTTGGCTTCTTTCTGCAAGGTGGTGAGGTCGTAAAGGAGCGGCGCCTTCTCCACCTTTCGCTTGGTTGCGACCTTTGTGATGATGGCAGAACCGGTATCTTTCACCTTATTATATATGTCGGTTGCGGTGGCTTTGTCTGTCCATCGGTTGACTGATGTGAACTTCAGTATATTGCCACTGTCTGCATCAACCACACCGAAGTGTACCTGCCAGAACGGTTTCGACTCGAAACGCTTGTGTTCCCAATAGCGTTCGCACACCATGCCAAGGGTCGGAGTCTGCACACAACCTACGGAATAGGTGCCACGTCCTGCGGCTATCGTCAGGGCTTGTGTGCCGTTGATGCCGACGAGCCAGTCTGCCTCACTTCGTGCCTTGGCTGCATGATAGAGATTGTCATACTCCTTGCCGTCCCTGAGGTTCTGGAGTCCCTCACGGATGGCGGTGTCCGTAAGCGAACTGATCCAGAGACGGTCGAAAGGTTTCCTGCAACCGAGATACGCATAGAGGTATCGGAAAATCAGTTCTCCCTCACGTCCGGCATCGGTTGCTACGATAATGCGCTCACTGCTGTCAAACAGCTTGCCGATAATTTTAATCTGGGCAAGCACACCTGCATCTGGTTTGTAGCCGTTCTCTGTCTTGACTTGTCGGGGAACAAGAACGAACGGGTCGGGAATCACAGGCAGATTCTCTGCATGGAATCCCTTCATGCCGTAGGTATCCGGCATGGCTGGCTGCACTAAATGTCCGAATGCCCATGTCACAAAATAGCCATTGCCCTGCATATAGCCTTCCTCACGCTTGTCAGCTCCCACAATGTGGGCGATTTCCTTGGCTACACTTGGTTTCTCTGCGATGATTGTCTTCATTGTCTGTTGTTTTTGTGACATCCGCAACCGTGGGATAGACGGTCGCAGATGTCGGTTGTTATAATGGATGATTAACTCTGTGGATCAAGTGGCGGCAACTACATCTTCACGCTTCTTGCCTTTCTCTTTGGCTTCTGTTCCTCGGCGTTCTGTTCCTTCTGCTGCTTGTCGTTCTTTGGCGCAGACTGTCCCGGACTCAGCGGCTCCTTGGTGTGCTTGGTCGCCTCATGGGTCTTGCCCTGCTCGTTGACGGCGACTTGTACCTTGTTCTCGTTGGTCGGAATCTGTTCCTTTGCCTGTTTGAGGTCTGGATTGTTGCGGTAGGAACGTGGCTGCATTTTGTCGAAGTCGAACTTCACATAGGCGGTATAGGTACCGCTGCCGTTCTTGTTCGGCACTTCCTTGATCTCGATGGTCTTGCCTGCCACATAGTCGTCCTTCTGCTGCTCGGTCAGTTCCTTCTTGAAATAGGTATTGAGTCGGCGGATGGTTCCGTCCTCATTGAGCCAATGGTTGGGGTCTTGCTGCTTCTTCTGACCGCCTGCATCACCTTCCGCCTTCTGCTCCTGCTTGTCGGTGGTTTGCTTCTTGTCTCCATTCTGTTTCTGACCTTGCGCCTGTCTTGTGCTGCCAGGCACGAACTCCACGCCACGCTGTTCCACATTCACCTGCAACAGCGGTGTAAACTTGCGCCCGTTGGCAAGCTCAATCTCCTTGCGAAGCGGAATACCTGAGTAGAGCACTCTCTTGTCGTCCTTGGTAATAGGTGTCTTGCCGATGGTATCGGGTATGCGCACCTTGTTGGTCGGGATGTCAACAATCTCATTGGTGAGACGGTCGATACTGATGAAATGAGGACGCAGCTCACCTGTATTCTTGTCGGGGAAATCCACTACCTTTCCGAGATTGCCGTTCTGTAACAGGTTCTTTTTGTCCTCTGGAGTGAAGGTATAGCCTTTGTAAGCGACATCGAGTTTTGGCTCGTTGCGCACGAAATACGGCACGAGTTGCAACTGGTCGTTATCGTCCTTGCGGAATGATAGACGGGCCTGTATCTCTATCTGTTCACCGCCGAAGGTCGGCTTCACAATCACAAGCCCCGTCTTGCCGTAGTTGAGCAGGGCTTTCATATCCTTCTCATTCATACTATTGAAGTCTATGCCATATTTGGCACCAAGTTCCTGCAGGTTCACATCGTTACCGCTGATGAGGTTCTGCTTTACACCAGGAGCGGTCTGTGCCTGCTGTTCGGTTGCGGTCTGTTCTGGTTTCTGTTCCATGTCGTTCTCTTTTTCGTTGGTTTGTTCAGATGATACATTCTCTTTTTCTGTGTTAGCTTGCGTCTTGGACGCATCGTCCGATGATGCGGTTTCTTTCGCCTGACCTTCCGATTGCTTTGCCTCTTTCTCATAATTGGAGGTGTTAACCTTGTGGGCGGAAAGAATCTCCTTGTTAGCCTCCGGATCTTTCAGTAACTCCTTCATCACGCCAAGCAGGTTTTCCACCTGATCTGCCGCTATGCGGTAGAATCCGAATCGGCTTGGCTCCTTGCACTGGCGGAAGAAGTTTCTAAAGAAACTGTCCATCAGGTCACTGTTGCGGTCAAAACGCAGGAAGTCGGGCGTGTTCTCCGCCTTGGCGGGTGCTCGCTTCGGTGTGCCGTCTCTGCTGAGTCCGGCGACGACGCTGATCTCGCCCGTCTTTTCGTCACGGACTACCAGCACGTCCTGTTCATCACTCTTTTTCTTTTGTACCATAATTGTAAATTTTTAATGGTGAATACTGTTGTTATTTGAATTTCTGATGAATGCGAGTCAAGTAATGCTCCACATTCTCTTTCTTGAATTCTTTGACATTATTCTCTACAAACTGCATCACATCCTCTTCCGTGTAGTAGGTTTTCTGCCCCAAACGCTTGTAGGGAAGCACTCCCAGACTGCGATAGCGTTGAAGGGAACGAGGGGATATTTGAAATAAGAGGCAGAGGTCTTGGTTGTCGAGCAATTTTTCATTGATGGCAGAACTTCCTTTTTGCTCCGTCTCTCGTTCGTGTCTCAACATCAGCATGTCGTAGATGCCGTCTATCTTTTTGTGTAGGTCATGGAGATATAACTCCAGTTTTCTCAATGTTCCATCTTCCATGCTCATGTTTCCTTTGTTATTGTTCGTTCCTCAACCATTCTTTCAATGGCTTCAACTTGGTATCGGCATTGATTGCCAATTTTAATAAAATCAATGCGGTTCTCTGAGCGCATTCGCTGCAAGGTGCGCTTGCTCACACCAAGCATCTTAGCTGCATCGTCATTGGTCAACATCGGCTTCAATCCCTTACCCGTCAAGTTCTCTTGAAATGCCATTTTTGCCAATCGCACGTACTGGACTATTTCTGTCAACTGTTCTGTCAGCTTTTTGAAGGCTGCACTTTCCATTGTTATTACTTCCATTCTAATTCCGTTTGAAATGTTATATAATTCGTTGTTTTTATTTCTCGGCGGCAAAATTAAGCATTTGTGAAATACCCGTTTAACAACTCATTAATGACCCACGTATAATTTTCTTGATTTTTCTTGCCAAGCGGTCGGCAAACCCCAGAAAAGCACTGCCACAGTTATTCATTTTCATTGTTTTTCAACATACACACATTAACTTTGCACCCGAATTTGTTGAACCAATAAAACAGAGAATATGGAAGTAGTAACAATGGAAAAGAAGGCATTCGACTTGATGATGGCAAGATACGATGCCTTGGTAAAGAAAGTTGAGTTGCTGAAGCATAAGGCTAACGGCAAGCGTCTGAACAAATGGCTTACAGGTCATGAGGTCTGCCAGCAACTTCGCATCAGCCAGCGCACCTTACAAAAACTTCGTGACCGCCGTTTCTTGGGACATACCCAGATAGGTCGCCAATTCTATTACTGCCCCGAAGAGGTCAAAGCCATCGTTCCGCTTATCGCCAGAATCAAATCGGTATAGCATAAAGCCAAACTCGCCCAAGGCAAAGCCGAAAACTTCACCCTGGACGAGCCAACACATTTTATATTCACCATTTAATCCAAATTGTAAACAATGAACATGAACCAACTTCTTACGCATGAGAGCAAGTCGATAGACACCGCCATGCAATCCTTGAAGAAAGCCAACAACTGGCTATCCTCATTCATCGAGTCCTACAGCCCACCTTTGGACGGGGAGCGATACCTCACCGACAAGGAACTCTCCGAGCATTTGAAGCTTAGTCGCCGCACCTTGCAGGAATATCGCAAACAAGGCATCTTGCCCTACATTATATTATGTGGCAAAACCCTCTATCCGGAATCCGAGATACAAGCACTTCTCACTGGTAATTACCGCAAGCCGATAATCGACGGCACTGTTTCACAAGGGGAGGGTACTGCTTCATAATAGCGAAACAAAAATAGCGTACAGGGTACAACGACAAAAATCGTTCCCCCTGTACGCTATTATATTATAAAGGTGTAGGAATCTTATTAAAAGATGAGAGATTCTAACTTGCACCTCTTGGCATCGTTCCGTTCATCACAATAATCATCGGATACTCGTGCTTTACTTGCTCTGCTTGGCAATCCTTGCGGTTAACAACCTTACTGATAAACCATTGTCTGAACAACAAGGCTTGGTATGTA
>OGQP01001499.1_pt1 | contig 13790 bp, 17 predicted proteins | sample 1553251 | NCBI WGS metagenome assembly OGQP01 (sample SAMEA2580016, study PRJEB22360) | human gut metagenome | biome: human gut; feature: human-associated habitat; material: faeces | place: Denmark | collected 2008/2010 | reverse complement strand
GGTTCAGCCACTCCGGCACACCGCCGCCAGTCTGATGATCGCGGGCGGCACGGATGTGGCCACGGTGGCGGGCATCCTCGGCCACAGCCATCCCTCCACCACGCTGGACATCTACACCCACGTTTTCGACAAGAACAAAAAGGCCGCCAGCGCGGGCTTGCAGGGAATGCTGGAGATTTGACGCGAGTATTCCTATAACTCAGAGGACTCTCTCTGCGGGGTACATTTCCCGCAGAGAGAGTCCTTTTTCGCCATCGGGCATCTTTATCCGTGGTAGTCACAGGTTGCAGAATCCACCGCAACGTAGGGAACAACCTTTCCATTCTCCGCCCTTGCGTACCCAGACGGCGATTGGCTCCATGATGCCGCCGCAGTCACTTGCCCGGTCGCCAGGTTCTATGCCCACATGAAGGCTTGAAAGGCAGTTGGGGCAGTGGTTGCGGTGGTTGCTGCCTGCACATTCCGGCACACAAGGTCTACCGCAGACCTTGCAGGTAAATGTATCGTGACAGGTGTGGGTCTTATAGTACCCTTTTTCAAAGATTTTGCGCTTGTTTTCGCGGTTCATTGTAAGTCCTCCTGAAGATATGTGGTCTGTTTCTTCGGGAGGAATGGCGTGTGAATGAATTTGCCAGACCTCCCGGTCAGGCCACACGCTCCAGTAATAAAGAGGTAATTGCTTTCATCTCATATTTTCCTCTATGTGGTCGTCTGCTGTGTTCAGTTCGAGATTCATCCGGTCAAAATCAATATATTCTCCATTGATCTTGAAAAAATGGGGAAACGTACACAGCTTCCGAAAGCCGTACTTTTCATAAAGTCTGATGGCGCGGGCGTTGCTGCTGCGCACTTCAAGATTCAACTGCTCGAAGCCGTTTTCCTTGGCAAAGGCAAGAATTGCTTCCGTCAACGCAGACGCCGCGCCGCAGCCCCACCACGCTTTTTTCAGACTGATACCGAACTCTCCGCGATGGCTCATGCGCCGGGGCTTGCGGTTCAGGCTTGCCGTGCCGATGATCTCGCCATATACCTTGGCGAGATACTGCACATTGTCCGTTGATTCGCACTGCGAACGCAGATAGTCTTGCTCTGCTTCAAGGCTGAGCGGCACTCCCTCCGCACCGAAGCTGAGATTTTCAGTTTCGCCGCCCACGATTTTCAGATAATCCAAGATGGCCGCCGCATCCTCTGCCCGTGCGCGCTCTATGACAAACAAGCTGTTATTCATCTTTAGGACTTCCTTTCTTCGTATTGGCTGCCCGCATCATCCGCGAAGCCCCGCCGCCTGCATGATGGCCTCCACCGGCTCTACCGGGTCGCTGCCCCAAGTGATCTCCACATCTTCACACCCGGCGCTGTCCAGCAGCTCCCGCGCTTCGTCGGTCAGAAGTTTCCGGTAGGCTTCGTCCACCAGCTCCAGCTTTTTCAGGCAATCGGTCAGATCATTGTTCTTTGCGGCCAGCCATGTGGAGGCGGCGCCGCTGATTTCATCCGCGCCAAGTCCCGTGTTCACGCCCCAGTCCAGCAGCTTGACCGCCTCCTGTACTGCCAGCAGCGAAGAACCTGCGGTTCCGATGGTCACATTCCGGTCGATCTCATCCAGAATGGGCAGCGTCAGCACCGGCGGCACGTCTGCCGGGGCATCGGCTGCGTCAGAGGTGGAGCAGGTCACGCCGTCCTCAGAAATGGTAACATACAGCTTTTCCTGCGTCACATCGTAGAGGAAGGTGCCTTCTCCCAGCAGCGTATCGTCGGCATCATGCGCGCTAACGGTAAAGAGGACGGAGCAGTTGTCCTTTTGGGAAAGCTGTACAATATCGTCCCCGGTGAAAATCCATTCACCGGCCTTTAACAGCGAGCCGTCCGCATTTTCACACACCTTTGTGAAGCTGCCGCCATGCAGGGCGATAGAGCTGGCATCATCGCGCTCCAGCTTGACATACACGCCAAAGCCGTCGGATTCGGCGGGCGCGTCTGTCCCGGATGGGGTGCTGTTGGGAGTTTCCGACAGTTTGGTGCATCCCGTCATAAAGACAGATACCAGCAATACCGCTGCGGTCAACAGCATTGTGATTGTGTTCTTGTAGTGTTTCATAGTTCCTCCTATAAGTTCATTGTTGAGATAAAGACTGTCGGTAGACAGGCAGTACCCGCTTCCAGAATACCAACCCATTTACAAAGAGCAACGCACCGAAAAGGCACCTTGCCGCCCACTCCGGGCAAAGAAAGGCGATGCCGTTCATATCCCCGCTGCCGAAAAAGCCGCACAGGATGCTCAAGTAAAGCGGGTCGAGCAGTAAAAAAGCAATCGTTATGTAGTAAAGCACTGCACGAAGCAGCTTACTTTTGGCATGCCAGATACTCCTTGCAAGTGCCGCCAGCAGGTATCCCATACAAAAAGTCGCCAGCGCACCCACAAGGCAAAAGATTCCAAGCTGCATATTTGTCATGTGCTCGGCATATACGTCGATTTGAACGCCAAGTCCCATAAGCCTAATTTGCTTAAACACGCCGGTGAGCAGGGCATACAGCAGATGTGCGCCCTCGTGAACGAGGTAGTAGGCGGCAAGCACAGCCAGAATCCCGATGTATTGTCGTGTTCGTTTTGACATGATTCATCCAGTGCCCCCCAGAATCACTTCGCCTCGCGGAGCGCCTTCAGGTTTTCCAGCACAAACGGGCTGTTTACGGCGATTTGCCCAAACGTCGGACATCCGTCCATCTGCACGCAGTCGGCGCAGGTATCCAGTCCCTTTTCCCGAACGCAGTTATGTACGGGGCAGAGCTTGTCGCAGAAGGACGTTTTTGCGCCCTCTATGCGGCAGCCAGTGCAGTTGATCATTTTCGGTGTGATCGTTACCCCGTTGAGCTTTGTCCACAGGGCGGCAGTTTTTTCGCGCAGGGCGTTGTCGTTTGTAATCGTTGCGATTCTGGCATCGCATTTTTCGCAGTCCAGCCCGCAGCAGCCGATCAGTTGATTCATAAGTCATCCTCCTTGCATCTATTTATTCTTACAACCTTCTTTCCATTGTTTTTGGGGAAGTGTTCTTGTCAGGATCAGCGTATAGGCAACCGTAATGACAATCAGAACAACGAGATGAAGCAGGTGCATTTCTGCGGTAAGGTTCGTATCATTCGCAAACGTACTGAGCGTGTTGATAGCAGCATGGACGATGATGCAAGGGAGCAGGCTGCCGCCGCGATAAAAGACTGTGACCAGCAGGAATCCAACCGCAATGGCAAAGACGATCTGGCACAGGTTATCGACCAGATCCATACCACTGCCGTTGAACAAATTGATGATATGCCCGACGCCGAAAGTTACGCTTGAGATAACAATGGCAGACTTGATATTGTCCTTTGCAATGGCCTTAAACAGCAGCCCCCGGAAGATCACTTCCTCCAAAAATCCAACGCAGAGCATACACACAATGCGGCAGGCCGTTGCCGCAGGCGAGTAATTGAGAGCGACACCGTTCCAGAGATTTCCCGATGCCAAGATAAGCAGCGGCACATAGTAAAGGAACCGACATGCGGGAACGGGTGATTTACAAAGCCCATACAACTTCTGCAAGTTGTTCTTTCGGATAAAGGTGAAAAGCACGACCGTCTGCACAACGCAGAAAGCGGCGCTTGCCGCGTATGCGACCCCGATGGCCTTGTTCAGCGGATTCGCCAGCGATTGCAGAACGCAGTAAACCACGATCCATACAATCGCAAATGCCAGTTCGTTTTTCTCATATAGCTTTTTCATGTCGTTTCCTCCCGTGCAGCTACATCAATTACACCCCCGTGACCTGAGAAAGCGTCACAACAGAGCAACCCTTGCTTGCATAGTACGTCAGCAGCTCCGGCAGTTTCTTTTTATCGTAGCTCGTGATGCAGTCCGACAGCACATGAACCGTATAGCCGCTTTTCGTCATGTTATAGCAGGTGGATTTGATACAGGCTGCGGCGTCCGCACCGACGACGTAAAACTCGGAAATTCCACGCTCCTGAATAAAAGCGGCAAACGCCTCGCTGGTCAGGGCGTTGCTCTTTACCTTTGTAAAGATATGATCGGATACAACGTTCAGTTCCGGCACCAGCTCTGCACCACGGGTGCCGGGCTTGAAGGTTCTCGTTCCCGCAGAAAGGTTGTTGTGCTGAATGTAAACGATCCACAGTTCCTTTTGCGCTGCCCAGTCAATCGCTTCGTTGACTTTTGCAATGATTTCCTTGTAGTTTTTCGTGATGTCGTTTTGCAGGTCGATCACGACCAATGCACTGTTTTTCATATTGTAGGGCCTTGTTTGATTTCGGGGCTTAGATGTTCAGCCGTCTTTTCCGGTAAGCTGACCGATAAGGATTCATCTTTTGCGGAATAACTTCAGCGATACCGGGAGATCACGTCCCATCCCAGCAGCATTTCAGCCGGAAAAATCCTGCCGCTTTCATCGCTGAGCGCAAAATCTGCGTCATCCGTCACGAGCACCTTGCAGTTTTCCATGCAAACATCTCCCAGCCGGATATTGGGAATGACGGCAGTCTGAAGCGCACGAACCACGCCGTTATTGTTTCCGGCGCGGAGGACTTCTTTTTCCGGCGCAGCACGAAGCCTGCGCAGAAGGCTTTGTGCGATGACCGTCATGCCCGCGCCGGTGTCAAACAACGCGGTGGCTCGCATGTCCTCAATTTGGACGTTTACAAACAGCAGGTTTGCAAATTTACTGCTCGACAGGCAATTTGTCATTGGCTCATCTCCATAGATCACGCAAAAAGACGCAGAGCAAACCGATTTTCTCGGATTGCACTGCGTCTAAGCGTCTGGCATTTTGATTTCTTCAATTTTTCCGTCCTTGAAACGAATTACGCAGGTGTATTTGCACTTCGGGCAGAATAGGGGAAAATCCTCCAACACCGTATGTGGCCGGATCTGCGTTCTTGTTTTGCCGCCGCATCTTGGGCAGTAAAGCCAACGCAATTTCAGAGTTTCATCCATCCGTGGCACCTCGCTTCGCTTGTCAGCCAATGTACCGACAGCGCCTGCACATTCTTTCATGCCATTTCCTCCTGCGCTGCCAATATTGCGCCTCTGTATGCCCGCTCCAAATGGGAATTGATCGTGTCCTCATCGTATTTCAGCTCATTGTTGGCGATCATGCTTGCATACCCGTGGGCAAACAGAAACACCGTGATAAAAACCGTTTTCGTCTGCTCCATGCCGATTCCCAAGGATCCCTGCATCGCTGAAAGAACGGGGATAAGTTCCTCCGCATCGATCAGTTCAAGCAAAGTCTTTCCGTTAAAATAATCCGACTGAAAAAGGAAACGGAACAAGTGGGGTTCTTCGATGGCAAAGCGAATATAGTTCATTCCGATCCCAAGGGCAGCGCCCTTGGGCGGTTTCTTCATGGTCATAAGGTATTCCGAATGATAAAGGTCTGCCTTCGCATAGACTGTTCTTTTCAGTTCTTCCATCGTCGCAAAATGATACATGACGGGCTGTGTGGAGCAATGCAGTCTCTCCGATACTGTCCTTGCGTTGATGTTTTCCACTCCCGCCTCGCGGGCAATCGCAAAGGCCGCATCTACGATCATTTCTTTTGTGACTTTTGCTTTGGCGGGCATTTTCGAACCTCCACATTTATAACTTACATTATGTATAACGTGAATTATACGTCAGCAAGTAGCACTTGTCAATCCGTCCGAAGCAAAATTTGCGGACAATCTATCCTTTCAGACACTTTCATCTCTTTTGCATAGCCGGCACCTACCCGTTTGTCGGGGCGGAAATGAGCGTGATTCTCCGCGTTTTGCTGCTTTCCGAGCTTGCCTGTTTCATGTACTTGACCGTAACCTGATTGATTTCCGAAAGGTACTCCGCAAACTCCTCGTCTGTCAGCAGCAGCGTACAGTTCGTGAACAGCAGCATATCCTTTTGCGGATCGGCATTTCCGGTGGAAAAATATTTTGCAAACGAAGCGCAGATACTCAGCAGCGACATCTGTACCGCATTTCCGGTTTCATCTTCCGTAGCCATAGCATCCTTATTGAGTTGATAAACGCTTTCCACTGTACGTGGAGAGCAATACAAAGCCGCCAGCAATAAGAACATGGATAGTTTCTGTTCAACCGTGTTTTGTACTTGCGGAACTTTATCACGCAAAAGTGGTTGGTATCATATTTTGATACCAACCACTTTTGGTTTATTGCGGTGCGTATTGGTTGAAGATACCGCCCCGTTGGAACGATTCGGAAACATCTCGGCGAAATAACCGCGTTGCCATGCGATTCAAATAACACACGTCGAACTCCGCTTTAGGCGGCGGAGCAGCTTCGGCAGAATTGATGGGGACAAACCTCGAAGCCAATGGCGCACAGCAAAAAACCTGCCTCACGGCAGGTTTTTGTAATTGCCCACAGGTTTTGTTGTCAGTGAATCAGTGCTTTTTGTCTTGCTTTTCCGGTGACGTAGTCGTTCCTTCCAGCAGATTTGTCACAACCTGATTGAGCTGTGCAGCGTTCTTGGAGGTAATGACAGGGACGCCAGTTTGGCTTTCGATGGCTTTCCGTGCATCACCGGCCACCTTGCCTCCAGCACGCGCTACATCAATGTTTTCCGAAAATGTCTCCGGAGCTTTCTGCTTGGATATCTCTGTGGTGGTTGCCTCTGCCAGCATATTCAGCACCAACTCCAGCGTGGTCATGTTGTCGCGGAGGTTCTCTTTCTTCAAGCCCTTGAGATTTTTATATTGCCGTGTAGACATTCCCGACCATGCACGGGAAATCTCGTCGGTAAGTATTGCGTACTCCACGCCCTTCTGTACACCACGGGCATCCCATTCATCCGTCAGTTCCTTTCGGACTTGGATGGCTTGCAACCGCTGGTTGATCCATTCACGAGTATAGCCTTTCTTGAGGTATGTTTCCAGGGCTCGTTCAATGGTCAATTCCGGATCAATGGTCTCTTCAATGCGTTCCCGTCCAACCTGCGCCAACCACAGCTTGAACGGTTCCGCTTTGGGGGAAGGAATGGACTGGATGATACGGAGAAGCTGCTCAGTGTCGGCTACATCGGTCAGACGCTTTTTGCCATCTGAGGCGGTCATTTTCAAACCGTGACAATTTGTCACGGTTTCATTGCCTTCAGCTTTCAAGCGTTGCTTGAGCTTGCGCCAATACGTTGCGGGATCAATACTGTCCGTCAGCACACCAACAACATCGACGATAGAAAAGTACCATTCTTCCTTTTCTTCGTTCCATGCGGTGCGAATGCGTTTGTCGTCGAATAGTTGGATCTTGTCATTTTGTGCCATTCTGTTCACCTCGTTTCTGCAATAACTCTCTCAGCAATCCATGGCAACCTGCCATCACATCCTGCCATGTGGCCTCGAAATCATCGGTGTACCACGGGTCGGCCACATCGCGGGGATGGCCGGTGTAATCCAGCAGCAGATGTATCTTGCCATCTGGGTCACCACCGCAAATACGCCGCATATTCTGTAGGTTGGCTCTGTCCATGCCGATGAGCAGATCGAATTCTTTGTAATCGTTTTTGGTAAGCTGCCGCGCCGCGTGGCCGCCGCAGGATATACCGTGTTCTGCCAGCTTACGTCGTGCCGGAGGATAGACGGGGTTGCCTATCTCCTCACGGCTGGTTGCAGCGGACTCTATATGGAATTGGACTGCCAGCCCCGCTTTTTCTACTAAGTCCTTCATTACGAACTCAGCCATTGGGCTGCGGCAGATATTGCCGTGGCAAACGAATAGGATTTTCTTCATATCACGGTGTCTCTCAATTATTATCTTCGCTTTCAGTATAGCAAACGAACCCCCTGTCCGTCGAGAGAAAATATGTAAGAAGGACTCCGTTTCTCGACAGAATATCCGGGAAACGGAGCCCTTTCAAAAGATCATCTCTCTTCCAAGCTTTGAAAGGTGGAGTTCATTCAAAAAACGGGGCTTATTTAATTTACAGCATATTTGTTCGCAATAGTAAGGAATTGTTCATTCAGTCTGTATATGGTTTTTCTGCATTCCTCAACCTGATAGAAAGTAACACTTCCGTTTTCCCGTGCATCATGTCATTTCGTAGATTATCATTTTGTGCATCAATTATAAGCTTTCTCAGCAACTTTTCTTGGTCTTTATTTATTATTTTGTGTTTCCTCAAAAAAGTAGGATACCTTCGAATAGATGGCGGCAGTTTTAATATGCTTACACCTTTTCCTTCCGGTTGCTGCCGAAAAAGTGAACAGTCCCTACAAACAGACTTGCATTTCTCAAATTCTTCGTACTCGGTATCAATACCACTTAATTTCGAGATATATTCACTCCAATAATGTACAGTAGCTTCAATACACGCAAAGAATAACATGATGCTTTCCTCATATAATCCCGCATACATGGTATTCTGCGCCTGATGATATAGAGTTGCGTACAACGGATTATTACAATTGCTAATTAGCAGGCGGTTAATCCTTCTGAGCTCTTCGTGAGTATATTCCGGTCTTTGTACCCATTCTTTCATAAAGTGGCCGTCAAACATGGTTCCATCACAAAAACCATATATTTCTCCGTCCCCCATATATTGGCACAGTATTACGCTAGTTAGCTGCTCATGCCGTATTCTTGGCATGAAGTTATGTGTGTCACCTTCTGCAATAATTAGCAGCAGACGATTGACAAGGTTAAGAGCCAACGTCGTTGCAGCTAACTTTCGCCGATTACCCCATACAGGTCCCTCCCACCAAGAGTCGGCCTTTATAAATCCGTCAATCATTACCGAAAATACCGTGCCATTAACTGTCCCACGTTTCTCCTTGTTAATTGTCATACTGCGATATGGATGTGCGCCTGTCAAGTCAAATGTATAATGATCAAAATCCAAAACTATAGGCGCAAAAAAAGAAACTGAGTAATAGGGCACTTTTCCGTCTTTGTATTTCTCATAAAGACTCTTGATAGAATGAAATTTTTTATCATCGTACTCATTGCAATTACCATAGTGTAACGGTGCTTCTTTTAGAACAAATTCAATTTTTTCCTCTACGTTCGCTACCAAAGATGATTTGTTAAAGACGAAGTATAATAATGATTCTAGAGCACATTCAGCAAAGTGAGCCCTGTCGTGTGCTTCAAGGTTCTCGGATTCAAATTTCACATCCGAAAACATTGCTTTCATCGTAATTAGGCAATCGTAGTAATAACCACTCAAAAATAAAGCAGAACAAAGAAGCTTGCATGAATTCCAATCATTTTGCCAACGAGCACCTTTTCGTATGCCAAATTTTTCAAAGGCGGGATACGCCATTTCGATTAGTTTAGAGTACTGGTGTTTACAGTACATTTCACCTAGTTCTTTTACAGGATATGTATCTCCCATTTTGATAGTCTCCCTACTTTCTAAAAGAAAAGTATTTTGAATTTGTGAACTGTACGTAGTTAAAGAATACAAAACAAGTTCCGGCCAGAGCATCTCAAGTCCTGCGGGCATAATAGCGCGCCGGCCCCACGATGCTCTATTACACCTGCGGGCAAAGAGTATGTGCGATTCGGTGAAACGTGTGTAAAATCCGGTGAAGTACGCAATGTACAAAAGCGGTCAGGAAAACACATCAAAGATTTAGTTGCATTCTTGTAAAAAGGCTAGATATTCGTTGCGTGTTCGAATGCGTCGTCCCTTTAAGTGGATAAAGTAGTACGGCCATAGGGAAAGGCGGTCAATGATTGCGCCAAGGGAAGCCGCCGCCCTTTCTGGCGTAGAGGCCCCAATTCTCCGCATTTCATCGTACAGGAAGCGAACATCGTTCACAACAGAAGGATAGCGGTTGTAAGCAGCGTAGAGATCCTCTCTCGTAGCCTCGCCAATGAGAGAGGCTGTTAAAAGCAAACTTGTGACAAAAATGGCATAATTTAGGGGGTCGTCAAGCCGGGTATAGTCGTGGTCACTGTTACCAATGAGCCCAGCGGCATTTTCCTCTGCAAATTCACAATTTGAGTAACCGTCCTCAAGCAGACGCTCCTGAACATCGACATCCAACACAGCGCTGCCTAAGCGCGAGCCGAGGCTCTCAACAAAACTGCGATCTGGTGAATGATAATCAGCCGAATCTTTGTTACAGACACAGGGATATCCCTGTTCGATCTGAACGATATGGGTGAGTTCGTGGAGCAGATTCGCCTCAAACCGTTCGTCTGTTAGATTCAAGGACAGCCAAACTTTGTATTGCCCATTGGAGCCAAAGGGATCGACAGTTCCGTGTGCGTCACGGCTTTTGTTTGGCATCGCGGAAATAGAATAGTATTCAACAGGAAAACGGAATGTGGCCTCCATGCTGGAGACCAGATCACTAGTCTTTGGGGATAATGTCCTACCAAGGATTTTCTTTTGCATTTACATCACCTCATACTGAAGCAAGCACCGAACGGAATGGCACAACCCCATCTTGGAAGTTGTTTTTATCAGTTGATCTGGAACACTGCTTGCACTAATTCTAACCATGTATCCACATTGCTCAGTTTACTATACTCGCCATCCAATTGTCTAATTCTTTCTGCGCATTGGGAAGATGAGACAACACATGAGTCGGATTAACGCAATACATAAAGCACAAGACATCCCTGACTGTACGTTGTTTTTCCCCGGTAGTAAGATGGCTAAAGAAACTCATCTCCGGTGCTCCTTGTACGGTTTCCTGTAAATGGCTCTCTGTGTTTAAAACTAATCTGTACATAGAATTTTGGAAATACGCTCTTTTGTTTTGATCTGGAATCAGGGCAAGTACCCGTGGATTCAAGCTTACTTTATCGGGCCCTACCTTAAATGTAAATGTCGAAAATGCTTCCAGAACACGTCTCGTCATATTGCCAATGGTTAATTCCGCCGCAGGATCAGGATTACAGCCATATTCATAGACGCACTCCATTAGCCTTGTATATTCATTATGTGATTTGGCTTTAAACGGAATTATTTCCTTATTTACAAGCTGAAATGAGCAATATTCAGCATGTTTCCCTGCTCCAGCACAATTTGCGGAAACTTCATCCATGGTTTTCTGCAAATCAAATATTGCGCTAACATCATGCGACATTATAAGAACTTTTGTCGTTGCGCAGGAAAAGAGCATCTGGTTTAACTTATACCTTAAGAAAGACAAAATTCCAACGCGATTTTCAATATCAAAGCTTGAAACAGGGTCATCAATGACGACAAGCATTTCATCACGATACAGTTTTTGCAGTTCAGTTTCTTTTGCAATTTCTGAGAAGAAATAGCATAGTGCCAAAGCATTTCGCTCACCGCACGATATTTTATCCGGTAAAACATCTTTCCCATTCACCGTTAGATGATACATCTGATCACTTTCGAGATGTAATTTTAGCCGACTATCACTATAAAAGATATACGAAAGTGATTTATTAATCTGCTCAACTGCTATTTGAAGATTTTTCCGCTGTGCGTCCAAGGACTGCTGCTCATTGATGAGAACTTGCTTTGCTTGAATCAGTTGTTGTAATTTCTCACCCGCTATTTGTTTTGCAGCTTTCTGTGATAGAAATGATTGATACTCCGCATAAATCGCATAATGAGCAATCTCATCATTCAATTTTAGCAGTTCTTTTTCCGTGGTTCGTCTGTTGGCAATAACCTGATTAAAGGACTCTCTCTTACTTTCTAATTTACCCAAGAGATTATTCAACTGCTTATATGCCGTTATCACATCACCAGAGCCATCAAATTCTACGGGAGAAAGCGGGTCTGCAATTTTGCTCTGGATAACTTTATTGTGTCTTGCAATTGAGGCGTTGACGGAGGCTATCTGCAAAAGGATCTGTCCAAGAATCTCAGGATCCAATATACTATAGCACTGGTAATACTCGGCATCAATTTCGGGTAAGATTAGTTTTTTTAACTCTTCGCGGTATTCTTCCACTTCACGATTTAGAATATCTTCAATTTGCCGCAGGGACTCCGTTCGATGTTCTTCTGAAATTAGCTGCAAACAGGTTGGACAAATCTCGTGAGCCTTTACTGATAAAAAGCCTTTCGCATTTGAAAGCACTTCGATTCCGAAAGACTGAAGCAACTCCTGTTCACGCGCAGTCAGTGTCGGTCTTTGCGGTATTTTCGCTAATAGCGTTTGCGTATTCTCTGCTATTTTCTCCGGAAAATCAATGGTTTGAATCTCTAGAGAAATAGGTGTTGCAGAGGCTTCAATACTATTAAAGAGGCTAAACAATTCGTTAAATTCTTCTCTTGTTAATGTTTCGTCCCTTCTCGGGCTCAATTGTCCCAACCGGTCAACTTCCGTGTCTGTAACTCGAGCTTTTATTTGATTTCTTCTTATTCGGATTCCATTTGTCTCAGCCCATCCTCCGGATGATTGTAGTTTTCTTACTATTGAGTTCTTCCAGTATTCTGGGGAAATGACATCGCTTGCCAAATTAAACCGCTGAGCAATTTCATCTTGAGAATCAATATTGCTTTGAGTTTTAGAGATTTGTGCCCTTAGTTCATCCAATCGTTCCTCGATCTCAACTTGCTTCCCCAAGAGAACGATTGTGCTCAAACCGCTTTTTTGTACTTTGATATTGCAGGAAATATACTTCTCATCAAAAACAAAAATTTTTTCTGACTTCATCCCCGGAGAATCTTTAACAATTGATGCTCCTACTGTAGGGGTCAGTTCAACTGTTCTTGGCACTATAAATTCTGTGTATTCCCTAAATCCTTGGGCTATTGTGCTTTTACCACTTCCGTTTGATCCATATATTAATGCTACCCGATTTTTTTGTGGTGCACCTGAATCCTTTAACACACACGGATGGACAGGAAACAACTCGAGTGATACCTCGGTATCAAAGAAGGGGGATTTAATCCTTATTCCTGTCATGCTGCTAATTGTTGTTGGCATAATATAGTCCTCTCATCTACCTACCGCCAAGTATATATCATACATACGGCCAGGCTCTCTTTTTCTGGAAGCACAAGATAACCGTTTGCTGCAACCAGCACGTCCTAAGTCATACCCTTACACCTTCCCATTTTCAGTTCTTCTCTCAACATTCTGACCTCCCTAATTTTATATTTGCGCAGGCGCACAATATGCAACAGCTTTTTCCTTTTTTCTTCAAAATTCCCCATTTTTTGCATTTAAGCCCGCCCAAATCGATTGCATGCGCCTTGTTTCCTACGTGCCGCTAACGGATTGGCAATTCGCTGCCGTTTCGTCTGTACCCAGAATCATGCGCGAAAGTCCATGCAACCATTGGCTTCAGAATGACAACCTTGTACTCAATTTTTGCAATTTTTCAATTTTCTCGATCCCACTTTTCAGCCGTACCAGTATTTCATCTTTGGAGAGTTTCCTGACCGACTCTACCAACGCACGAATTTGGTATTCGTCCCATTCAGTAATGGCTGTACCGGCCTGCTCCAGAGTATCTGCGGCCAGTTCCATATGACTGGTCAGCTCTGCATCTTCCGCCTGCTGTTGCTCCAGCTCGGTGCGTTTGGCCTTCAAATCCGCTTGCTGGGTGAGGATGGTCTTGAATCGTTCGCTATAGTCTGCAGCGTTGCCTGTGGCCGCAGTTGCGAAGGCGGCGTCAAATTCTTGTGCCAGCGTTCCCAGTCGATGGTCAATCTCTGCGATGCTAAGTTCTCCGCGTTGGGTGGGATGTATCACCACCTGTAGATTTTCCGTAACTTGCCGTACCAGTGCGGGCTTCTCAGACATTATGCTGTTGACAGCCCGCAGGATGGCCTGCTGGAGCTGCTGCTCATCCACAGAGGGCGAATCATGGCA
>OGQP01001489.1_pt1 | contig 13881 bp, 13 predicted proteins | sample 1553251 | NCBI WGS metagenome assembly OGQP01 (sample SAMEA2580016, study PRJEB22360) | human gut metagenome | biome: human gut; feature: human-associated habitat; material: faeces | place: Denmark | collected 2008/2010 | reverse complement strand
TATGGATTCTTCCACCGCTTTCTGTCTCCGGCACACGCTGGACACGGTGGACACCACTTTCGTATTTCATACGGGAATATGCTCCCTGTCCTGTGACCATAAAGACACACTCTTTAAAACCGCCGATCCCGTTCTCATTCAGCGAGATCATCTCTGTCTTCCATCTGCGGCTGTCCGCATAATGCACGTACATACGGTAGATCTCTGCTGCAAATAATGCCGCTTCATCTCCACCGGCACCGGCACGAATCTCCACGATGACGTTCTTATCATCATTCGGATCTTTTGGAAGAAGCAGGATCTTCAGTTCCTGTTCCAGTTCTTCAATCCTTGCTCTTGATCCGCTGAGTTCTTCCTTTGCAAGCTCCCTCATTTCCTCATCGGACTCCTCTTCAAGAAGCTGAAGACTTTCCTCTACATTCTGCTTACAGTTTTTATACTCTTTATACGCCTCTACAATCGGAGTCAGATCATTCTGCTCTTTCATAAGTTTGCGGAAGCGGTTCTGGTCATTTGCCACATCCGGTTCCTGAAGTTCATTTAATATCTCATCCAGACAGATGCGCAGATCTTCTAATTTATCAAACATGGTATTTCCTCCTTAACATTACTCTTTATTGTACCTTCCCATAACTACGCGGTCAAGTCCCGCTAAATCCTTTTTTATCTCGATTTCCTCATATCCTTCATTTTTCAAAAGTTCTGATACATCTTTTCCCTGATCAAAGCCAATCTCGAACAGGATATATCCTCCCTTGTTCAGATATCTTATACTGTCTTTTACGATCAGGCGATAAAAATAAAGTCCGTCCTCTTTTCCATCCAGCGCAATCCATGGATCATGAAGTTTTACTTCCTCATCCAGACGATTGATTTCTTCTGTCCTGATATAAGGCGGATTAGACACGATAGCTTCAAAAGGCTCATCATCCCAATGCTGCGGATTAATAAGCGTATCTTCGTTAGCAATATTAAATTTATCATAATCAATATCATGCAAAAACATATTGATACGGCAAAGGTTATATGTAGTTATATTGATTTCCTGACCGTAAAAGCCTTGACGAACAGCGTCTTTGCCAAGGACTTTAGCAGCCTTAAGCAAAAGAGAACCTGAACCGCAAGCCGGGTCATAAACCTTATTAACCTCGGTTTTACCTGCCACTGCAATACGGGTAAGAAGTTCGCTGACCTCTTGAGGAGTAAAGTATTCGCCACCGCTTTTACCGGCATTAGATGCATACATACCCATAAGAAACTCATAAGCGTCACCAAATGCGTCAATGGTATTATCTTGATAATCGCCAAGTTGCAAATCGCCGACACCGTTAATGATTTTAACAAGCCTTTCATTACGCTTGATAACAGTACCGCCGAGTTTATTACTATTTACATCAATATCATCAAACAAGCCTGCAAAATCATCTTCACTGTCAGCACCCTGCGCAGACTCCTCAATATGACGGAACACTTTTTCAAGCGTTTCGTTAAGGTTATCATCATTAGGTGCTTTCTTTCTGATATTGCAAAATAGCTCTGACGGTTTGATGAAAAAGCCTTTTTCATTTACAAGGTCTTCCCTTGCAAACTCAGCTTCTTCATCCGACAAAGCGATATAATCAAAATCGGTATTGCCTGCAGCATGCTCGCCTTTATTGATATAGTTCGTAAGATTTTCACTTATATATCTATAGAACATAAATCCTAACACATAAGACTTGAAATCCCATCCGTCAACAGAACCACGCAAGTCATCTGCGATTACCCATATAGCACGGTGAAGCTCGTCACGCTCTTGTTCCTTTTTAGTGTCCATTTTCATTCTCCTGATTATATATTAATATAAACTAAATATACCATATTTACAGAACAAATACAAATTTTTTTGTTAATTGTACAAATAATGGTACTGGTAATGAATCCTCATCTATAAATGCTGATGTTTGATAAGGCAGTATGATAAAACTTAATAAAACTAAGGCATTGCAATAGCAGATGGGGCTTTGACTATAAAAGGTCAGAGCCCTTTTCTGTATCAGAAATTCGCATATTCGTCATTTTATTTTGCATTCGGTATAATTAAATTACCAAATACAAGGAGGCTTCGATATGAAAACAAATTTTGAAAATATAGGCGGTAGTTATTCGCAACAGAGTAGCAGAAATCGTTAATGAACAAGTGATTTATAAATGAGAAAAAGGCACAACTTACGGAGAAAATTTTCGTATGTTGTGCCTTAATTTTTTTGTGAAATTGAATGTATAATCTTAGCGAGCAGACCGGTTGGTTATCCAAACGGTAATTTTTTCGTTAGGGACACCCTAAGACCCGCTTTTTGTATTCGACTTTAATATTGAAAAAGCAAAGTGGCTCAATGTTGCAAAGGAAAACATTATTGACATATAGTCAAAGAGATAAAGCAATATGTGTTCGTTATCGCCAAGGAGGAAAAACTGATTTTTCAAAAACAGGTAAGATGCTATATCCCGTTTGAAAAATGCGTAAATTCCGTATGCAAAAATGAGTATGAATATTATTTTGAAAGCAGTCTTCACTTTTGGTGAGAGTTGCTTTTTCTTTTTTATCATTAGCAAAATCATATTGAAATGAAGTCCGAGGTGGAGCGACATAAATATAAAGCCCCAATATGCAGAAAGCATGTGGATTCTGTTCGCTGCATAGGTTGATTTTATATTCAAAAATGTAAACAGATGCCTTGAAATAATTACCCCACTGACGATTGAGCCGACAAATGATATAAGCACAAGCAATACAAGAATATTTTGAAAAATTCTTATAGGTGTTTGCCTGCCTTTTGTTAAATGCTTTGCCCAATTTATATTGAGTGCGTGATGAACAACAAAAAGCACAAACATGGCAGCGCCGACTACCTCGTGTGCAGTTGAGCCTAAAAGCTCGTAGGACATCAAAAGAAGCAGAGCAAATGTCATTAAAATATCAATTATCGGTTTAAGCTTTAATTTTATTTTTGAATTCATAAAGTTTTATTTAATTACTCTCATCTTATCTAAAAATTTTTAAGTTAACACAGACCTGCTTTATTAAGTTCTTTATTCAACCTTTTCACAGCAGACTTCAAGACAAATTCCGTGTGTCTGCCTGATGATATGAAACAATAAATTTCGTGATATACAGCATAAAACGAGCATTTCAAATCCACATTTTTTGAAACTGGATATTTTGTTTTATATGTATCATAGAGTTTGAAAGACTCGCCTGTAAGATTTCTTAATTGAAACAAGTCATATTCTTTATCTGCCCATCTGCATTCGAGCGGGTCAATAATTGCGGTAATATTCAACTTACCGTCGCTCATAACATTCATTACATTGAGGTCACCGTGAATAAGCGAAGCATGCTCGATGGGTTCACTGAAAATGTAATCAAAATTTTTCCAGGCTGTTTGCATAACTTTTATTGTTTTGTCATTTATTTTTCCGTCTGTATGCATCTTGAGTGCAGTATCAAGAATGTCTTTTGCGTAAGGCTTATAAAAATCCAGCCAACTGTCAAATTCGGGATTGTCAATACTGCCGAATTTTTCGTATGTAATACTGTGCCAGTGTGCCAAAGCGTCAACAATATTATTTGCAAATTTTTGTTTTGTCCGTTTAGTCAAAAACAGTTTTTTGAAATCGGTAAAGCAATCGGTACCGTTAACATATTCCTCAACAATAAAATCCATAGGAATCTCATCACCGGCATCAACGGTAAAATACACGGTAGGAATATGAATCAGTGTATCATTTCCAAGAAGATTTAATGCGTTTGCTTCACTGATATGCATACCGCTTACACGACAAGCCTTAACTATTAATTTGTACGGTGAAACAGGCATTTCGACTTTATATACATAGCCAAAAGAGCCTCCGCCGATATATTTAACGCTTGGCTTTTCACACGCATAGTGTTTGGAGATTATTGTATTAACAAAATTTTGTGTTTGCTCTTTGCTGTAATCTTTAATAACTTTTTGTTTCATATTTTTTTATTTAATTCTCCGGCCTCTTTGGCGTTCGTTGCCATTCCCATATATTCCATACCGTAAAGAGAGGCAAAGCGTTTCATCGTGTATTCGCCTGCGTCAAGCATCCACTTTTCGGGTGCCGCACCTTGGAATACAAAATATAGCTTTCTGCCTAAGAGCTCGTTCTCGTCAACCTTGCCGTAAAAACGATCTAAAACATTACGAACTGAGCCGCAAATATTGTGCCAATAAAGCGGAGAACCGATAACGATTGTGTCAGCCTCTTTCATTTTTTCAATTACTCTGTCAAGTCCGTCATAAGGTAAAGTTTGACCGTATGAGCCGATTGTTAAGTTAGTTAAATTAAGTGTTTCGTATTCCTTGCCTTTCAAAAGAATTGAGACAAGATTAGCAGTATTTCCGTTTTCGTTCGGACTGCCGTTAATAAAAAGAATTTTCATAATATTACCTCTCTTAATAATTTAATGTTCGCCGAAAAGCCAAGACATAATGGTATCACCGTAACAGTAACCGCCAAAAGCACAACTGTAAATTTGCGGATTTTATTTAAGGTCAAGACCGTTTACCCAAGATTCAACCTTGCTTGATGAGGCACCTGAAGAAAATCTTTCGCCGTCCTGCCAATTGCCTGTGCCTGCCATATCTGCTAAAAGGTCACCGCTTTGACCTAAACCCGAAGAAGATGAGGTGCAAAACGGAATAACGGTTTTGCCGCTGAAATCATTGCCCTTAACAAAATTGTTTACAGGCCAAGCAGCAATGCCCCACCAAATCGGATAGCCGATAAATACTGTATCATAATCTGCCCAATTATCAGGCGTAGTCTTTGTGAGTGGTACATCACGCTTGCTTTCGTCGTTGTGCTCAACACTTACACGGCTGTTGTCATCAGTCCAGTTAAGGTCATCGCTTGTGTAAGGGTCAACAGGTGTAATCTCAAACAAATCTGCTCCGGAAGTGTCGGCGATAGTTTCTGCAACGGCTTTTGTGCTACCTGTTGCAGAATAATAAACAACTAATATTTTTGAACTTGTATTAGAATTTTGGGTATTTTCATCGGTAGATTTTGAAGTATCTGCCGTTTGTGAAGTGCTTGGGGCTGTATTTGAATTGTCGCTCGAATTATTAGAGCAAGCTGCGAAAGAAAACACAAGCACGAGTGCCAAAAGAATTGAGGTTAATTTTTTCATAATCTTAATCTCCTTTAGTTTAATTATTTTTGTTCGTCAACAGGCGGTATCATCTCGACATACTTTTTAAGCATTTCCGGTGTTGAGGTATAATATCTTACACCCTTATCAAGTAATGATATTTTTGCCATTTCTTCATCAGTAAGTGAAAAATCAAAAATATCAAAATTTGCCTTGATATGATTGTGATTTTTTGAACCCGGGATAATAATGTTGCCATCCTGAATATGCCAACGAAGAATGATTTGAGCTGTTGACTTGCCGTATTTTTCCGCAAGGCTCTTAAAGAGTGGCTCGTTAAGAAGTGCACTGTCACCATGACCCAGCGGATACCAAGCCTGAATTTTAATATCCTCGTGAGAAAGGAATTTTTTAAGTTCCTTTTCCTGATAATATGGGTGCACTTCGGTTTGAAGAACGGACGGCTTAACCTCGCAGATATTTAGGATTTCGCAAATCTGCTCTTCGTTAAAGTTTGAAAGACCGATTGCACGAACCTTGCCTTCCTTGTATGCCTTTTCCATTTGCTTATATCCTGCAATGTAGTTTCCGGCAGGCTGATGAATTAAAAGCAAATCGATATAATCTGTTTGAAGTCTTTCAAGCGTTTTGTCTACTGCATCGTCCTGCTCATAAAATGACGGCCAAAGCTTTGTTTCAAGAAAAATATTTTTTCGGTCAATGCCTGCATTTTTCATTGCTCTGCCTACTGCCTTTTCGTTGCAATATGCATTTGCTGTATCAATAAGCTGACATCCGTTTTTAAGAGCGTAGGTTGCAGATGCCTCTGCCTCGTCAGGTGTGAGCAAAAATGTTCCGATACCCTGCATAGGCATTTGAACACCGTTATTTAATTTTGTAATTTCCATAATAGTTATTCCTTTTCTGCTTGATAATTAAATTTTAATATCTAAAGTTTACTTTAGGTCAAGGGTTTACTTACATTCTTCAAAAATTTGAAGAATTTCCTCGTGTGTCATCTTTTTGTATGCACCCGGTACAATGCCGCATGAGTCTGCAATTTCTTTAAGGTTGATATTTTCATCAATTCCAAGTTCCTTAAAGGTTGTCGGCATACCGATTTCCTTAATAAAATCTGCCAGGGCCTCAACACCTGCCTTTGCAAGCTCTTCGTCTGTTTTGCCGTCTTTTGAAATGCCCCAAACATTAACTGCAAACTGAGCAAACTTCTTTTCGCCTGCCTTACAAATATGTCTGTAATAAACAGGGTGAAGAACGGCAAGACCTGCACCGTGATTGCAGTTAGTGTATGCGCCGAGCTGGTGTTCCATTTGGTGGCACTCAAAATCCGTCTTTTTGCCAAGTTTGATGATACGGTTTTCTGCCATTGTTGCGTCCCACATCAGGTTACTTCTTGCTGTGTAGTCCTCTGGATTTTTGATAGCGGCACGCAAATTGGTGATAACATTTTTCATAAGAGCCTCGGATATATCGTCCGATACATTGCTTTCATTCGGCTCGCTGAAATAGATTTCCATAATGTGTGAAAGAGTATCAAAAGCACCCGATACCATTTGAAATTTAGGAACGCTGTAAGTGTAGGTCGAATCAAGCATAACGAATTTTGCGTTAAGCTGAGGATAATCTTTGCCTGTTTTGATTTTAAGTTCTTCGTTTGTGATTACGGCACCGCCGTTACACTCACTGCCCGTGCCTGAAACAGTGACGATAATACCAAGCGGTAACGGTTCAAAATCAATCACACCCGGTCTTGCCCAAAAGTCTGCCCAAATGTCGCCGTCATATTTTGCACCGAGTGAAATTGCCTTACAGCAGTCCATAACACTTCCGCCGCCTACTGCAAGAATCAAATCGGCATTGCTTTCTTTAGCAAGCTTAACCCCCTCAAGCACCTTGCTGTAAGTCGGGTTTGACGGAATACCGCTAAGCTCAACAACTGCCTTGTTTTCTTTTTTGAGTACGGTTATAACCTCGTCATAAATGCCGTTTTTCTTAATCGAACCTCCGCCGTAGCAGAGCATAACCGTGTCATCGTAAGTTGAAAGAATATTAGAAAGATATTCTTTTACACAGCCTTCGCCGAAATATACCTTTGACGAATTTTCAAAAATAAAGTTATTCATAGCTTTCTCTCCTATCCTGAAAATTTGATTTTATTATTTCATCGAGTGATACATTTTCATTCCTGTATCGCTCGTTTTTGTTTTTCTCATGCTTAATGATAATTGCCTTTTGAGGGCAAGCATGAACGCAGGCAAGGCAGTATTCGCATTTTTTGCTTTGCCTTTGTGCGTAATCCGTCAGCACAATTATATTGCCTGTCGGGCAAACCTTTTCGCATACCTTACAGCCGATACATTTATCGATTATTTTAATCATCTTGCCGTTATTAAATGACGGAATGATTTTATTCAGCGTTGCCACTTGCTTGTGGAGTTTCCTGTCTGCGTCTGTTGCAGTTGGAACACCTTTTTTCATCAGTCTGATATTCTTGATTATATGTGCAATTTGAGCATCTGTATCTTTGTCAATTTTCTTTTCTTCTGCCATATCAAAAACAGGCAGGTAATTATCAACGCAGTGAACGGTATCTATATAATCAAAGTTTATACCGAGAGCCTTAAACTCGTTATATGTAAACTCGGGGCAGTCGCTTGCACTGTTGCCATAGGTTAAAATGAGATACATATATTTTGTATCAAACTTCGATTTTTTCAAAAACTCTTTTACCGTATTCGGTATTTCGCCGCAATAAATAGGGCAAACAATACCGATTTGGTTATCTGAATAGATTGACGAATTTTCGATAACCTGCGGTATGCTGACAGGATATTCGTCAATACACTTTGCAACATAAAGGCTGTTGCCCGTTGCGGTGAAATAGAATACCATAATTACTCCCTCTCTTTTATCACTTTTGACCCACCGAAAACAGCGGACATATTTATATTATCAAGCTTATTATCAATCGCTGATACCTCATTGCTCGTTAATATAATATCTGCCGAGCCTGCGTTTTCAATCAGTCTGTCAAGCTTTCTTGTACCCGGAATAGGTACTATATACGGTTTTTTGCACATCATCCAAGCAAGCGAAATTTGTGCAGGCGTTGCGTTTTTATCCTTTGCAAGCGTGTTTAACAGCTCAATCAATTCTTTATTTTGACGAACACCGTCGGCAGTGAACTGTGGCATAACCGTTCTGTAATCCGTATCTTTTTCAAACTTTGAGTTTTCGTTGTACTTACCGCTTAAAAATCCGTTTGCAAGCGGCGAAAATGCAACGAAACCGATATTAAGCTCCTCAAGAACAGGAAACAGCGATTCATAATGCCTTGCCATCATTGAGTAGCGATTTTGTATGGCAGTCAGCGGACAAACCGAATTTGCTTTTCTTATATTTTCCTCGGTTGCTTCGCTCATACCCCAATGAGTTATTTTACTCTCTTTAATCAAATCTGCCATTACTCCTGCGACCTCTTCAATAGGAACATTAGGGTCGAAACGGTGCTGATAGTATAAATCAATATGGTCTGTGTCAAGTCTTTTAAGCGAGCCTTCAACCGATTTTCTGATAACCTCCGGTCTTGAATTCGGTATAAGAGGTGGGTTTGTGGCATTGCTTGTTTTGTCAAATTCAATGCCAAACTTTGTTGCGATAATAACCTTATCACGGTATGGCTTTAACGCTCTGCCTACAAGCTCCTCGTTATCGTGTGGGTTATTTGCAGTACCATAAACCTCTGCCGTATCAAAAAAGTTATAGCCTAAATCAACTGCCTTTGCGATAAGCTCGCACATTTCTTTTTTATCAGCAGGTGAGCCGTAAGCGTGGCTCATTCCCATACATCCGAGACCGACAGCCGACACCTTTAAGTCCTTACCTAAAATTCTGTAATTCATTATTTCTCCTTAGTGGTGAAAATTTGTAAATGTAATCTGTTCTTTTTCGGGAAGTCCGAATTGCTCCTTGCCCAGTGCAATACTCTTTACCATAAAAGCAATGTTTCTGCCGAGCGTTCTCATAGTTTGCAAACCCTCTTTGTCCTGCAAAACTTCTTCTGCCTGGCCGCCGTAAACCATATTCCAATACTGACTTGTGGCAATTGGCATAGAACTGATTGAAAAATATTTGTTGAGCACATCGTATGATGCTGTGTTACCACCTCTGCGACAGGTTGTTACTGCTGCACCAACTTTCATTGTCTTATCAACATTCGCCGTACTGAAAAACAATCTGTCAAGAAATGCGATTGCTCCACCGGCAGGAGATGCGTAATAAACAGGTGCTCCGATAACAAAAGCGTCTGCCTCGTTAAATTTAGGTGCAACCTCGTTTACAATATCATCGAATACGCACTTACCGATTTCCTTACATTTTCTACAAGCGATACAACCGTGCACATCCTTGTGACCTACATGGATAAGCTCAACCTCCATACCTTCTTGCTCCAATGTATTTTTTAGTTCGGTCAATGCCGTGTAAGTACAACCCTTTGCTCTCGGACTGCCGTTTATAAGCAGTGCTTTTAACTTTTTCATATCTGCCACTCCTTCGTTGTTTTTCTTTTCAACTATATTATAAGAAAAACGAGGCCTCGTATGAAGTCTCGTTTTGTTATTCAGTATATACCTTTGGGTTATAACTGCTTATTTAGTTTTAACTATATTCTTAGCCGCATTTAAAACCCGTCGAACATTTTCGCTTGGAGTTATCGAATGTAAAAGACCATACGGAATGCTGTATTCCCACTCAACAGGAATAACTTTCAGCAGAGGATGAACATTTGCCCAACCCGGTATCGCAAGCAAAACATCGTTCGTGTTTTCGCATCTGTTAAATATGCTCATATTGTAAAAATCGAAATCAACAATATGTATCTGCGTATGATTTTGCCAAATATCGTCACGTAATTGGTCAACATAATTGCTCCAGCCACGGTGCATAAGCATTAAATTTTCGCCGTATAAATCGCTGATTTGAAGCTTATCCTTTTGTGCAAGCTTGTGGTGAATGGATACGGCACAGCAAAACGGCTCACGGGATAATTGCAAGCCCTCGCATTTTCTGAGTTTAAGCATTGTATCGTCAAATATTCCGCCGATAATATCAATGTTCTTTCCCAAATTCGCAAGTATCTCCTTTGCGTTTTCGGGTGTGTTCTCAAAAGGAACAATTTCAAATTTTATATCCGGGCACTGTTCTTGAATTTTCGGCCACATTTGCATAAGTAATTGAGCAGGAGTTGTAGGCGACGAACCGATACGAATAATATTTTCGCCCTCGCTCATTGCGTTTTTCGCCCTGACAACACTGTCCTTGCAATAGCCGATAATGTACTTAGCGTCCTGATAAAGCGACTTGCCTGCGTTAGTCAGTATCAACCCACGGTGCGTACGCTCAAACAAAACCAAGTCAAGCGAGCTTTCAAGCAAATTGATTTGCTTAATAACGGCAGTCGGCGTGATATACAATTCCTCTGCCGCTTTGTTAAAACTTCCTGCGTCCGCAACCTTTATAAATGTTTCTATCTGTGGATTATACATCATCCCACCACCTACATAACAAAATTGAATCACAATCTGTTGTATACCAAAATGATAAATTTTTTTCTTAATTATACTTTAAAACTCTCAAAAAATCAAATTGTCTAATGAACAGCCGTCTGAACACAAGCGGTTATTTTAATTTTTTAACTTTTTCATCTTATGGTGGTACAAAACGCTTCCGACCGTTGTAAACAAACTTATTGAGCGTATTGAAATTCACAACGATGAGAAAAAACATTCTCACAATAATGTTAAAGTGGATATTTATTTTACGGCAGTCGGGTTATTTGACATCCCAACAGAGCAGCAGCTTATTAATACAATGGAAAGAGTAAAACAGAAAAAAGCGGAAAAATCCGCTTAAACAAAGAAAAGGTGTAACCGCTTTATCGGAATTACAACATAATTCCTTAAATACTACCTTATTAGCCCATGGCAAAACGGTGAGGATTTTTGTTTTTATAAAATAATTTGTAAATTTTCTTTCAAAACACCCGAACAAAACGGGAATTTTTCTCCGTATAGTAGAGGGACTTTTTTATGAGTGAATTTTTGTTTTGAAATTTACTCATACTTTTTTCTTTTTGAAAAAGTATCTCTCGAATAATACGAAAGGAGGCAGCGCAATGAAAGAAAGCTATAAAAGTTTTGATGAGCTACCGATGATGTTATCGGTTTCGCAGGTTGCAAAGGTGCTTGGAATTTCTCGCACAAGGTCGTACGAGCTTGTCAATGAAAAAGGTTTTCCAAAAATAAAAATCGGCACAAGAATTGTTGTACCGAAAGATGAATTCAAGTTGTGGATTCAAAAACAAATTGAGAAAGGATAAGAATTATGTACGCAAATAAAAATTACAAAACCGACGGCAAGGTTTACTATATGCCAAACAAAATCTTTGATGAAAACTTTTCGCCGCACGAATTTATGATCTACTGTTTTCTTGTTTCGGTTGGCGACAGCAAAGGCGTAAGTTTTTGGTCTGTTCCGAAGATGGCAAAGAAGTGCAATATGTGTCCGACCACTTGCAGAAACGCGCTCAAGTCACTCGAAGAAAAAGGCTACATAGATATTACTCAAAGATTTTTTGAAAACGCACAGCAAAGTAATATCTACACAGTTCATCAAATATAGTGTACCCCACTGTAAGAGCTGATGACAAATAATCTAAAAGCCTAATCTTGAAAAAACAGCGTTTTCTTTTGCTTTTCTTGAAATGATTTTCAATGCGGTTTTGGATGAAATCTCGGCTCTTTTGAGTGGGTTTTGTAGCAATTTTCAAGCCGTCGATTTTTAAGCAGGATAAAGGGGTATGATTTTCGGGCGTTGAAATGCCCGAAAACGCCGTCCGGCAACGCCTGTCGGCTTTTCGATTCGTAATACTTTTGCGTATGATTCCAAATTCGTATGCAGTAAGGAGTGTTTTTCGCAGAAAATCAAGGCTTTTGTGTATTCAGTCAAGCGTTGCGGTATGATGATTGAAAATTGAATGATTTTGGCAACGCTGTAAACAAAAATTGACGAGTTTGCTCTTAAATAGAGTAACTCGTCGGACTAAAACTAAAAACGGCTTACAGGAGATTTGTGACGGCTTTTTGAAGCAAAAACAACAAAAGCAAACACACAATCTTTGGTCTGGATATTGAAAAAGGTTTGTGATATTGTGTGTGCGAAAGGAGTGATAAAATGCAAAAACAACTGCTGACAAACGGCAACGCATTCAAACGAACGGACGGCAGATGGGGTGGCGTGGTTTGGTACAAGGATGAGAAAGGCGAGCGAAAACGCAAGAGCTTTTCCAGCACGACCAAAGCCGAAGTCAACAAGAAAATGACGGACTACATAACCAAGTTTGAAGAAGAAATCATTGACGCCATTGAGGGTAACAAGACTGTAAAAGACAGCCTGTTAAATTACCTGCAAGTGTTTAAATACCCTAATGTTGAGCGAGTAACCTATGACCGCAACGAGCAGATATACAAAAATCAAATCGTCCCTTACATTGGTAAACTCATTGTATCTAACATAACAGGTGCAGACATCAAGAGGCTGATTAGTACGCTGACCGACAAGGGATATTCATTCTCAACCGTCAAGCAAACATACAATCTGCTTAATGAATACTTTGATTATCTTATGCGTGAAGAGTTCATAAAAAAGAATCCAATGAACGCTGTGCCGACGATAAAAAAGTCAAATTATCTTGCAAAGCAAAACAAAGAAGTGCTTCCCGTATGCGAAACGATAACCGTATTCACTGATGAGGAAATTGAAAAATTCAAAGCGGAAGCATACAAGAAGTACCCCTCAGGCAAGCCGAAACACAATCAAGCATCAGCATATATTCTTATACTGAACACGGGACTGAGAACTGCTGAAGCGTTAGGTTTAATTAACAGCGACATAGACCTTGAAAAGAAAGTGATGCACATTCAAAGAGGTGTTAAAGAAGCGCAAAAGCGTGACGGAACAGAGCGAAAAAGCGGACGAGAAATTATTGTAGGCAAGCTGAAAACCGCTTCAAGCAAGCGTATCGTACCCTTAAACGAAACAGCAATACAAGCGATTATTGAATTACGTAACGAGCGATATTTCGGTGAGGATGCACCGTTGATACCCGATGCAGACGGCAACTTTACAAGACCGTTGAACTTGCGAAAGCGGTTTTATTCCATACTTGATGCGGCAGGAATCGAGAAAAAAGGCTTACACAGTTTGCGACACACCTTCGCAACGAAGCTTGTAACAGGTGTGCGAGCAGATGACGGAACGGTCAAAGCATTAACACCGAGGCAGGTGGCAGACTTACTCGGACACACAACTTCAGAAATAACCGAAATGTATTATGTCAAACGAAACACGGATATGCTGATGGGCGTTACAAACGGATTTGAATTGTGATTGATGCTTTTTTGATGATGTACCAAACGGATTGCGTGGATTGTGTGGCACAAAGTGAACAAAAAACGGTGCGAAAATGAAAAAACGGCGTACGGAAAAAACCGTGCGCCGTAGTTTTATCTATATGGAAAAAGCAAGTAAAATCGCCGTAAAACAGCGTAAATAAAGGAAAAAAGCACCGAAAAATCGGTGCTTTTTTTGGCAGGGGCAGAAGGACTTGAACCCTCGGCACGCGGTTTTGGAGACCGCTG
>OGQP01001469.1_pt1 | contig 13985 bp, 13 predicted proteins | sample 1553251 | NCBI WGS metagenome assembly OGQP01 (sample SAMEA2580016, study PRJEB22360) | human gut metagenome | biome: human gut; feature: human-associated habitat; material: faeces | place: Denmark | collected 2008/2010 | reverse complement strand
AAACTTTATTCGAAAGAACGAAGAGGAAGAAAAATTGAATAACGAAGAGTGTTGAGACGGTCATCATTTTTGGAAACTGTAAAAGTAAAAAAAGTGATGACCGTCTCGTTGTGTATATAAGATTGCATATATTAAGTATATAACCGTTCCGAAAAGCCCTGGATAAAATAATATGATCCGAGCAGAGAGCAAAATTTTCGATCAGAGATTTTCCGAACAGTTATATTTATCAGTTGCCATCAAAAACATCATCAGTTATACTTCTGTGAGAAAGGAAGTAAGATGAGAAAATATGTGGAATTATCAGATTGAAGAAAATATTTTATATGAAGACAAAGAGATCCTTGTGTGCAGAAAAACAGCAGGAATGCCGGTGCAGGCAGCAAAAATAGGAACAATGGATATGGAAAGTGCCCTGAAAAATTATCTGGCACAAAAAACACCGGGAAAGATCCCATATCTGGGAGTAGTACATCGCCTTGATCAGCCGGTAGAAGGCATTCTTGTATTTGCGAAAACATCCGAAGCAGCAGGAAATTTGAGTAAACAGATGATGGCAGGAGGCGCCGGAAAATATTACCTGGCAGTAACAGAGGGAAAAGCAAAGAGCTCAGAAGGGACTCTTACAGACTATCTGAAAAAAAATGGAAAAGCCAACATGTCTCAGGTGGTGTCTGCCAATACACCGGGAGCAAAAAAAGCGATCCTTCACTATAAAGTTCTGGATCAGCAGGAGATAAACGGAAAATCCCGGACACTTCTTAAGATCAGGCTGGAAACAGGTCGGCATCATCAGATCCGTGTGCAGCTTTCTCATGAGGGACTGCCCCTTCTCGGAGACCGGAAATATAATCCTTCGGGAGAAAAAGGTACATCACTGGGACTTTGTTCCAGTTGTCTGGAATTCAAACACCCCAGAACAGGAAAAATGATGAAGTTTGAAACAGAGCCACAGGGAAGCGTGTTTCTGGATTTTGTGAAAAAAGTGTAAAAACTCTGGACGGAAATACGAAAAAGTGTATAATGTAAAAAGCAAGTAACCAAATGTAAGATTTTTGTAAAGTATAAGTTACTGTGGACGGACAAGGCAGACGATAAAGAACAGTAACCAGCGAGGAAGAGGAGATTACAATGAAAAAAGCTGCAGTAGCGTCAGCAGCCTTGTTGGCTGTGGCAACCCTGCTGACAGGCTGTCAGAAAGAAGAAGTAGAAAAGCTTGTTGCACCGATTGTAGCAGATGTCCAGGAAACCCCTGAAGCAACCGAAGTGGAAGAAGAAAAAAGCCCGCTGATCCCTGAGATCGATGACACTCTTTCTATTGAAGAAGGTGCCAGAATAGCTGTTGTCAGCAAAAGCAAAAAAGGCGAGTTCTGGAATAAAGTAAAAGAAGGAATGGAAGCTGCTGTCAAGGATGTAAATGAGGCGTATGGTTTCAAAAAAGACAAGCAGATCACGATGACCTTTGAGGGTCCGGATGATGAAGAGGACGTAGAAAGTCAGATCAATACTCTTGATGCAGTAATCGCTGAGAATCCATCTGTAGTGTGTCTTTCTGCCGGAGATGTGGATTCCTGTCAGGCACAGCTGGAAGCAGCGAAAGAGAACGGAATTCCGGTGGTCGCATTTGATTCCAATGTCAGTGATACGAAGCTGGTCAGAGCTTTCCGTGGAACAGACAATACACAGATCGGCAAATATGCAGCATATAAGCTTGGCAGCGCCATTGGAAAAATGGGAAATGTGGCTGTTTTTTCCGCACAGGAGAAAACACAGAGCGCGCAGGAACGTGTAAAGGGATTTCTGGATAATATTGCAAATTATACGGATATTAAAGTGGTGGAAACCGTATATTCTGACCAGGTTGATGATATGAAGGAAGCTATGAAGGAAGTTCTGGATAAATATCCGGCATTGGATGGCGTTTTCTGCACCAATGCCGAGGTTTCTGAAATGTTTCTGGAGGTAAATAAGGACACAGGAGAAAATAAAGTTGCTATGGTAGGCGTAGATGCAACCAGCAAACAGCAGGAAGCGATCCAGAAAGGGAAAGAACTGGGAGTGCTTTCACAGAATCCTTATGCGATGGGATATCAGACCATGTGGGCGGCTATTCAGTCTACTGCACCGAAGAAGGAAACAAAGATTGATAAGAAGGTTTTACTTGATCCGGTATGGATCGATGCTGAGAATATCAAAAGCGAAGACATTGCAAATTACCTGTACAATTAACAAATAGAACAGATAGCCACTGTAGGTCGGGTGAATAGGTTAGTCCGCATTCACCGTCTGTTCATAATTGAAAGCCATCAGTCCGATGAAGATGTAAAAAACATTTTCATCGGACTGGTGGCTTTTTTTGAATAAAAATAAAAAATATGAATAGAATAAACAAATAAAAAGTGTGCGAAAAAATGGCAAAAATATAACGAATTTGACGATTTTTTGACACAAAACAAATATATTTCTCGTTAAATTGCATAATAAACATTGTTTTAGCAAAGCAATTGTGATACAATTTGGATATGCAGAGAGGCGGTGATCAGATGATCCAGGAAACGATCAAGGCAGTGAAAGAGGCGGAGGCAAAAGCACAGCAGAAGATAAAGGATGCATCCGTCCGTGCACAGAGTATCATCAGCGAAGCTGAGAAAGAGGCAGAGAATATTATCAGAAAGGCGGAAACAGCCGCCGGCGAACAGGCGGCATCTGATATGAAAGCAGCCGAAGAACGTGCACACAGTACAGAGAACACTGTCGTTGGACAGGCGGAGGAAGAGCTTGCAGCTTTGAAAAAGAAAGCGGAGTCGAAGCACGAGCAGGCGATCCAGACAGTAATGGACAGTTTGTTCTGAGAGGGGGAGTGCGAAAATGGCAGTATTGCAGATGCAGCGAATCAGTATCTGCGCAATGAAAAAGAACCGTAAGGCCATATTGGAAGAACTGCAGTCACTTGGAGTATTGGAGATCGATGCAGCGGAATTGGATCCGGAGCTTAAGACGATGGATACTATGAATGCCCGGCTGATCTTTGAGAAGAACGCATCCCTTTGTGATCAGGCAATCGAAATACTGAATGAATTTTCGAAGGAAAAGCAATCCATGCTGGCATCCCTGGCAGGGAAACCGCTGATCGGAAGGAAGCAGGAGGAAGAAGCTATCCGGGATCAGGAAGAGATCCTGAGAACAGCCAGAGAAATCCAGGGATACCGGAAGAAGCTTACAGAGAACAATGCGGCAGCAGTTAAGATCGAGCAGCAGGAAGCAGCTCTTGCTCCATGGCTGAAGCTGGATATTCCGATGAACTTCGGCGGTACAGCGAAAGCAGCGGTACTTGTGGGAAGTATTGATGGAAATATAACTCTGGATCAGGTATACAGTCAGCTGGCAGCGGATGCACCACAGCTTGAAGCCTTTGACATTCGGGAAATCTCAAATGACGCCGGTAAGCTGAGCCTGGTGGTTGTCTGCTTGAAAGCACAGGCACAGGAACTGGAAGAAGCGCTTCGGATGCAGGGATTTGCAAGACCGGCACAGCTGGTATCAGAGGTTCCGGCACAGGAGCTGGAGAACCTTAAGAATGAAGTGGTACGCATTCAGGAAGAGTCCGAACAGATCCGGGAACAGATACGTGCTCTTCACGACAGGAAGAGCTCTCTTCAGCTTTTGTCCGATTATTTCCGGATCCGTGCACAGAAATATGAGGTATTAGGACAGCTCCGCCAGTCGGAGAGCACTTTTTTTGTGACAGGATATCTTCCGAAGAAACAGGTTTCTGCAATGGAGAAACGGCTTACGGAGAAGTACGATATTGTTTTTGAAGCAGAAGATGCTGAGGGAGAAAATGTTCCGGTTGCCCTTCAGAACGGCAAATTCGGAGCAGCAGGAGAGGGAGTTCTGGCAGCATTTGGTCTTCCCGGAAAGGGAGAGATCGATCCTTCCATGATCATGACAGCCTGCTATGTATTTCTTTTCGGACTGATGCTGTCAGACGCAGCATATGGACTGATCGTCTTTGCAGTCTGTCTGGGAGTACTTCTGAAGTTCCCCAGGATGGAGAGCGGAATGCAGAAATCCATCCGGCTTTTTATGTACTGTGGATTGTCCACTTTGTTCTGGGGCGTGATGTTTGGCGGATATTTCGGAGATTTTATCGATGTATTTTCGAAGGTATATCTGCACAGGCCGGTCACGGTGAAGCCGGTATGGTTTGCACCGTTAAATGAGCCAATGAGACTTCTGGTGTTCTCCATGCTGTTTGGTCTGATCCATATGTTTCTGGGAATGGGTCTTAAGGGCTACATGCTGTTACGTGACAGAAAATATCTCGACTTTTTCTGTGACGTAGTACTCTGGTTCCTGCTTCTTATGGGACTGATCTTGATCTTTATCCCAAGCAGCATGTTCCGTTCTATTTCTCAGATGGATCTGAATCTTTCACCGGCAGTGATACAGGTCGGAAAATGGATGGCGATCATCGGTGCTGTGGGAATTCTCTTTATGTCAGGAAGAGATAAGAAGAATCCGTTCCTGAGGCTGGCGCTTGGAGCCTACGATCTTTACAATATCACGGGATGGGTCAGTGATATCCTTTCCTATTCCAGACTTCTGGCCCTGGGACTTGCTACCGGAGTTATCGCATCAGTTATGAACCAGATGGGAAGTATGCTGGGAGACAGTATTCTGGGATGGATCGTATTTATCCTTGTATTTGTGATTGGTCATATCTTTAACCTTCTGATCAATCTTCTGGGTGCATACGTGCACACCTGCCGATTACAGTACGTAGAGTTTTTCGGTAAATTCTTTGAGGGCGGAGGAAAAGAGTTCCACCCCTTCCGCGAAAATACAAAATATGTAGATATTAAGGAGGATTAATATTATGAGTGGTATCGTTTGGGCATTATTGGGAGCAGCAATTTCCGTAGCTCTTGCAGGTATAGGTTCCGCCATCGGTGTTGGTACAGCCGGCCGTGCAGCAGCAGGCGTTGTAACAGAAGACCCGGACAAATTTGCCAAGGTTCTGCTTCTTCAGCTTCTTCCCGGTACGCAGGGTATTTACGGACTGCTGGTAGCATTCCTTGCACTTTCCAAGGTTGGTATCCTGGGCGGCGGTGTTGCTGATATTTCCCTGGAAACCGGTCTTATGATCTTTGTGGCTTGTCTTCCGATTGCTATCGCAGGTCTTCTTTCTGCAATCCATCAGGGAAAAACTTCCGTAGCTTCCATCGGTATCGTAGCCAAGAAACCGGAGCAGTTCGGTAAAGCCATGCTTTTCCCTGCAATGGTTGAGACATATGCGATTCTGGCTCTTCTGATCTCCATTCTTGCAGTCAGCGGAATTCAGGTTTGATTCATCAGGAGGGGCAGAGCATGACAGGATTAGAGAAGATGGTAAGCCAGATTCTTGAAGAGGCCGATGCTTCTGCAGCCGTTACGATCAGTGATGCGGAGAAAAAAGCCGCAGAGATCCTCAGGGAAGCCGGAGAAAAGGCAGATAAGATCCGGCAGCAGAGAGAAGAACAGTCCAGGGCAAAGGTGAAAAGCTATGAAGAGCGGACAGCTTCCGCTGCAGATATGAAGAAGCGTACCGCAGTTCTTGCAGCCAAGCAGGAGCTGATCGGAAATGTGATCGCAGATGCCTGTGACCGTGTGAAGAATCTGGATGAAGAAAAATATTTTGGGATCCTTAAGAATATGGCTGAGAAATATCTTCTTCCAAGAGAAGGAGAGATCTGTTTTTCAAAAAAGGATCTGGAACGTATGCCGGCAGGTTTCCGTGAGGAAATAAAGAGCCTGGCACAGAAAAAGGGTGGTGTGCTGGAAATTTCCGGTGAAACCCGAAACATAGACGGAGGTTTTATCCTGATATACGGCGGCATTGAGGAAAACTGTTCCATTGATGCCATGTTCGCAGAGAAGCGGGATGAGCTTCTGGATCAGGTAAGAAAGATTTTGTTTGCGTAAAACACCATCGCAAAAAGGAGGGCGTGAATGATGTTTGGTGAAGATTATGCCTATGCGGTGGCGCGGATACGTGTTCTGGAGACCGGACTTCTGAATCAGGCGGCGATCGAGCAGCTTCTGGCATGTCAGGATGAGCAGCAGTGCCTTCAGATTCTTACAGAGAAGGGCTGGGGAAACGGTGATCCTGCAGCCGGTGCGGATGCCATTCTTTCCCGGGAGAGAGAAAAGATCTGGGAGATCATGGATTCGCTGGTAGCGGACCGATCTGTTTTTTCTGTTCTTTCTTATCAGGATCTTTTCCATAATCTGAAAGCGGCTGTGAAGGCAAGCATCCTGCAAGGGGCAGCGCCGAATATTTTTTTCAGCGACTGTTCCATTGACGGAGAGGATATGGTGAAATTCCTGAAGGATAAGGAATATGATCGTTTTCCTGAGGATATGCGGGAAGCGGCAAGAGAAGCCTATGAGACCTTTTTGCACACAAGAGACGGACAGCTTGCGGATATTATCGTAGACAGGGCAGCACTGGATGCCATAAAAAAAGCCGGAGAACGATCAAAAGAAGAGATCGTCCGGCAGTATGCGGAATCCACGGTAGCGGTAGCAGATATCCGGATCGCAGTCCGTGCCTGCAAAACAGGAAAAAGTTCGGACTTTATGAAAAAAGCCATGGCAGAATGTGACACACTGGATAAGGAGAGACTGATCCACGCGGCAGTAAGCGGAATGGATCAGATCATGGGTTATCTGGCAGAAACGAAATATGGGGACGGAGCTCTGGCATTGGCGGAATCAGCTTCCGCTTTTGAGAGATGGTGTGATAACCAGATCATGGAGACCATCCGCCCTCAGCTGTACAATTCATTTTCACTGGGACCGCTGGTAGCTTATGTGCTTGCCCGTGAAAATGAGATCAAGACGGTGCGGATCATTCTCACCGGAAAGCGCAGCGGCCTTCCGGAAGAGTTTATCCGGGAAAGGGCAAGGGAAATGTATGTATAAGATCGCAGTTTTAGGTGATTATAACAGCATTTACGGGTTTGCGGCTCTTGGCCTTGATACTTTTCCGGTGGAGGATCCTGCAGAAGGTAAAGAGAAGCTTAACCGTCTGGCAGCCGGTGAATATGCGGTTATTTATATTACGGAACAGCTGGCGGCCCAGCTTTCCGCAGAGATCAGTAAATACAGTGAGGAGCTGATGCCTGCGATCATTCAGATTCCCGGAATTTCCGGAAATACAGGTGCAGGTATCGAAAATGTAAAGAAATCCGTGGAGACGGCAGTTGGCTCCGATATTCTTTTCAGTAATGAGTGACAAGAAAGCAGGTGATTGGTTCAGATGAGCAGAGGAACCATTAAGAAGGTGGCAGGACCGCTGGTAATTGCCAAGGGTATGCGGGATGCAAATATGTATGACGTGGTTCGTGTAAGCAGCCAGCGTCTGATCGGTGAGATCATTGAGATGCATGAAGATGAGGCTTCCATACAGGTATATGAGGAGACTTCAGGACTTCGTCCGGGAGAACCGGTAGAGTCCATGGAGGTGCCCCTTTCCGTGGAGCTTGGTCCTGGCCTTATTACAAGCATTTACGATGGAATACAGCGTCCGCTGGATGACATCATGAAGGTAGCAGGCAGCAACAACCTGAAACGAGGCGTTGAGGTTCCTGCCCTGAAGCGGGACAAAAAATGGAATTTCATTCCGGTTGCGAAGGTGGGAGATCAGCTGGAGGGCGGCGATGTTCTTGGAACCGTTCAGGAGACTATCGTTGTTACACAGAAGATCATGGTACCTCCCAATATGAAAGGTACTCTGAAGGAAATTAAATCCGGTGAGTTTACCGTGGATGAGACCGTTGCAGTTCTTTCCACAGCAGACGGCGATAAAGAGTTGACCCTGATGCAGCACTGGCCGGTACGACGTGGCCGTCCATATAAGAAGAAACTTCCGCCAGCCAAACCTCTGGTAACAGGACAGCGTGTTATTGATACCATGTTCCCTATTGCCAAGGGTGGTGTGGCAGCAGTTCCCGGCCCGTTCGGAAGCGGTAAGACGGTTATCCAGCATCAGCTTGCAAAATGGGCTGAGGCAGATATCGTGGTTTATATCGGCTGCGGTGAGCGTGGAAATGAGATGACAGATGTTCTGAATGAGTTCCCGGAGCTGAAGGATCCGAAAACAGGACAATCCCTGATGGAGCGTACGGTTCTGATCGCCAATACCTCAGATATGCCGGTTGCAGCTCGTGAGGCATCGATCTATACAGGTATTACAATTGCGGAGTATTTCCGTGATATGGGATATTCCGTAGCATTGATGGCAGATTCTACTTCCAGATGGGCTGAGGCTCTCCGTGAGATGTCCGGACGACTGGAGGAGATGCCAGGCGAGGAAGGTTATCCGGCATATCTTGGTTCCCGTCTTGCACAGTTCTATGAGCGTGCCGGACATGTGATCTGCAGTGGAAAAGACGGAAGAGAGGGTGCCCTGACAGCAATCGGCGCTGTATCTCCTCCAGGTGGTGATATCTCCGAGCCGGTTTCCCAGGCGACACTTCGAATCGTAAAGGTATTCTGGGGACTGGACGCAAACCTTGCATACAAACGTCATTTCCCGGCGATCAACTGGCTGACCAGCTATTCTCTGTATCTGGACAGCGTTGGCGGATGGTTTGACGAAAATGTAGCGAATGACTGGATGAAGCTCCGTCAGAGAATGATGACCCTTCTTCAGGAAGAGGCAGAGCTGGAAGAAATCGTAAAGATGGTAGGTATGGATGCGCTTTCACCGGGTGACCGCCTGAAAATGGAAGCAGCCCGTTCCATCCGAGAGGATTTCCTCCACCAGAACTCTTTCCACGAGATCGATACCTACACATCTCTGGAAAAACAGCACAATATGATGCGTCTGGTACTTGCATTTTATGATGCGGGTCTGGATGTGCTGAAACAGGGCGCAGATATCAATGATATCGTAAAGCTTCCGGTACGTGAGCAGATCGGCCGTTATAAATATACAAAAGAAGATCAGCTGGCAGCAGAATATGAGAAGGTAACCCGCCAGCTGGCAGCAGAGACTGCAGAACTTCTGGGAAAGGAGGGCCTGTAAAATGCCAAAAGAATATAGGACCATACAGGAAGTTGCCGGCCCTTTGATGCTGGTACGGGGCGTTGAAGATGTAGCATTTGACGAGCTTGGTGAGATCGAGCTTGCCGATGGCGAAACAAGAAGATGCCGTGTTCTGGAGATCGACGGAAGCAATGCTCTGGTGCAGCTGTTTGAGAGCTCTACAGGTATCAATCTTTCCAACAGCAAGGTACGTTTCCTGGGACGGAGCATGGAGCTTGGTGTATCCGGCGATATGCTGGGTCGTGTTTTTGACGGACTGGGACGTCCCATTGATGACGGCCCGGAGATCCTTCCGGAGGAAAGAAGAGATATCAACGGACTTCCCATGAATCCGGCGGCCAGAAGCTATCCGGAGGAGTTTATCCAGACGGGTGTATCTGCGATTGACGGACTGAATACTCTGGTACGCGGACAGAAGCTTCCGATCTTCTCCGCATCCGGTCTTCCCCATGCACAGCTTGCGGCACAGATTGCAAGACAGGCGAAGGTTCGCGGAAAAGATGAGCAGTTTGCCGTTGTATTTGCAGCCATGGGTATCACTTTCGAGGAGTCAAACTTCTTCGTAGAGAGCTTTAAGGAAACCGGAGCTATAGATCGTACTGTTCTGTTTGTGAACCTGGCAAATGACCCGGCTGTTGAGCGTATCGCTACTCCGCGAATGGCACTGACAGCGGCTGAATATCTTGCCTTTGAAAAAGACATGCATGTATTGGTAATCCTTACGGATATCACAAACTATGCGGATGCTCTCCGTGAGGTTTCCGCGGCTCGTAAGGAGGTTCCGGGACGTCGTGGATATCCCGGATATATGTACACAGATCTTGCTTCTCTTTATGAGCGTGCAGGCCGTCAGAAAGGAAAATCAGGAAGTATCACCATGGTTCCGATCCTGACTATGCCTGAGGATGATAAGACCCATCCGATCCCGGACCTTACCGGTTACATCACAGAGGGACAGATCATCCTGAGCCGTGAGCTTTACCGTAAGGGAATCACACCGCCCATCGATGTTCTTCCGTCTCTGTCACGACTGAAGGATAAGGGTATCGGTGAAGGCAAGACAAGAGCAGACCATGCCAACACCATGAATCAGCTGTTTGCCGCATATGCCCGTGGTAAAGAGGCCAAAGAGCTGATGACCATTCTTGGTGAGGCAGCTCTCTCCGATATTGACCTGATCTATGCAAAATTTGCGGATGCTTTCGAGAAGGAATATGTTTCCCAGGGCTATCAGGCTAACCGTGATATTGAGGAAACACTGGCCATCGGCTGGAAGCTGCTTTCCATTCTTCCGAGAAGCGAGCTGAAACGTATCGATGACAAATTCCTTGATCAGTATTACGGAAAAGTATAAAGGGGGGATGATTTGTGGCATCAACACAGGTGAATCCTACCCGTATGGAGCTTACGAAGCAGAAAAAGAAGCTGGTGACTGCAGTACGTGGCCATAAGCTTCTGAAGGATAAGCGGGACGAGCTGATGAGACAGTTCCTGGATCTGGTACGGGAGAATATGGAGCTGCGAAAAAAAGTAGAAGCCGGTATCCGAAGCGCCAACACCAATTTTGTTATTGCAAAAGCAGGAATGTCGGAGGAGACGCTGAATACGGCACTGATGGCTCCCAAGCAGGAAGTTTATCTGGAAACCGGAAAAAAGAATGTCATGAGTGTGGATATTCCTGTTTTTGAATACAAAACAAGAACACCGGATGCCAACGATATTTATTCCTATGGCTTTGCTTTTACATCCAGTGATCTGGACGGAGCGGTAAAATCCCTGGCAGACATCCTGCCGGATATGCTTCGTCTGGCAGAAGTGGAAAAGGCCTGTCAGCTTATGGCTTCCGAGATCGAAAAAACAAGGCGTCGTGTAAATGCCCTGGAGCATGTCATCATACCGGAAGCCCGGGCAAACATTAAATACATCACCATGAAGCTGGATGAGAACGAGAGAAGTACTCAGATCCGACTGATGAAGGTGAAAGATATGATGCTGGAGGAGGCACATCATTATAAGGAGCGGGAGGCAGAGTGCGGAGCGTAAAGCGCAGCCATCCTGAAAGAAAAAGAAAAGTTTATATAGAAAGTTTTAAGTAACGGAAAGGAGATGTCCCTGTACTGTGTGAAATTTCGGCAGTGCAGGGGCGTTTTATTTATAAAATATTTAGCTTTTGTTATCAGAAAATCAAGAAAAATACAGTATAATAGATAATAAGTAAATCAGACAGCTGCAGATGCAGAAATATAAAAGAAAGCTGCTCTGTCTGCTGAAAAATAAAGAAAGAGGAGAAAGCTGATCTGACCAGGTAAACTGCCGGGCAGCTGCATGGCTATGAACAGCTGGCAAAGCAGATTGCGGTAGCGTCTGATCAGTAAGAAGTATATGAATATTTTACAGTCAATACAACAGCTGGACGGAGAAATCCTTCTCCTGATCCAGCGATATTTAAGAACGGATATGCTGACACCATTTATGAAATCTGTTACATTTCTGGGAAACGGAGGATGGTTCTGGATCCTCTGTGCAGTTGTTCTTCTTGCTGTTCCAAAGACAAGAAAAACAGGCTATGCGGCAGCCTTGTCCCTGATCTTCGGGGCGATCGTTACCAACCTGCTTCTCAAAAATATAGTGGCAAGACCAAGGCCTTTTGCGGAAATCGAAGCTCTCATCCCTATGATCACCAAACCGAAGGATTTCTCTTTTCCGTCAGGTCACACCACAGCATCCTTTGCCGTTGCTCTGGTAATGCTCCGGATGCTTCCGAAGAAATTCGGAATCCCGGCAGTAGTCCTGGCAGCACTGGTGGCATTTTCCAGACTGTATCTTGGTGTCCATTATCCGACAGATGTTCTGGCCGGATTCGTGATCGCGCTGGTAGGAAGCACGTTGTCAGTATGGATCGTGCGAACGAAACCGGAAGACAAACAGGTACACTAGCATTGTCCATAGGAAATATGAAGCACTTTACCTGGACAAAGTATTGACACGCTGAAGCAGGACGGGGTAAAATTGTAGACAGTACAACAGATTCTGACTATGGTAGAAATAATGATATGAAACCCTGTAAAATCGGATAAAAGGAGAGAGCACAAAATGATATCAGAAAAAATGAAACCCTACGTAAAAAATAATTCCGCCATCCGTATGATGTTTGAGGAAGGAAACCGCCTCCGTGCGAAATATGGCGCAGACAAGGTTTTTGATTTCAGTCTCGGAAATCCAAGTGTACCGTCACCGGACAGCGTCCGCGAAGCAATTATCGAGCTTGTAAACACTACGGATCCGACAGTTCTTCACGGATATATGAGCAACGCAGGCTTTGAGGATGTACGCCAGACCATCGCAGAATCCCTCAACAGACGTTTCGATACGAAATTTTCCGCAAAGAATCTGATCATGACCGTCGGCGCTGCAAGCGGACTGAATGTGATCCTGAAAACAATCCTGAATCCCGGAGAAGAGGTGATCGTTTTTGCACCCTATTTTCTGGAATACGGTGCATATGTCCGCAATTATGATGGTGTCCTTGTGGAAATCTCTCCGGATACCACAACCTTCCAGCCAAATCTCGCTGAGTTTGAACAGAAGATCACACCGAAGACAAGAGCAGTTATCGTAAATACCCCGCACAATCCTACCGGAGTTGTATATTCAGAAGAAACGATCAAGAAACTTTCTGCAATCCTGGAAGCAAAACAGAAAGAGTTCGGAACCGTGATCTACCTGATCTCCGATGAGCCATACCGTGAGCTGGCTTATGATGGCGTGGAGGTCCCATACCTGACGAAATATTATAACAATACTGTTGTAGGCTATTCCTACAGCAAATCTCTTTCCCTTCCGGGTGAACGTATCGGATATCTGGTGATCCCTGATGAGGCAGACGGAAGCGAAGAGCTGATCTCTGCAGCAACCATTGCAAACCGTACACTTGGCTGTGTAAATGCACCGTCCCTGATCCAGAAGGTAGTTGCAAAATGTGTAGACGCCAAGACTGATCTTGCAGCTTATGATAAAAATCGGCAGGCACTTTATAATGGCCTGAAAGAATGCGGATTTGAGTGCATCAAACCACAGGGTGCCTTCTATCTCTTTGTAAAATCTCCGGTTGAAGACGAAAAAGCCTTCTGTGAAGCCGGTAAGAAATATAACATCCTTATGGTACCGGGAAGCTCCTTTGCATGCCCCGGTTATGTGAGACTTGCATATTGTGTATCCTATGAGACAATTGTGAATTCTCTTCCTGAATTTAAAAAACTTGCAGCAGAGTATGGCTTGAAATAAACGATCATTACAAAGCAGTTGAATAAAAGATCCCCGGTACAGTCTGTTCATGCAGCCCTGTATCGGGGATCTTTTGCAAGAGGGAATAAGCAAATGAAACGTAGTCGGGAGTGAATAGACTCCCGACTGTGTTTCATAAAAAGGATGTTCCACATTTATTTGGCTTTTTTCTTTTCTTTATTTGGCATTTCTCCGTAATAAGCTTTCAGATAGATATCTTTCAGCTCGGATACAAGCGGATATCTCGGGTTGGCACCGGTACACTGGTCATTGAAGGCCTGCTCGGACATCTCATCCAGAGTTTCCAGGAAATGCTTCTCATCTACGCCGTAATCACGGATCGTCGGCAGGATCTCGATAGTTCTCATAAGCTCATCCAGTTTAGCAAGAAGTTTTTCGAATACTTCTGCATCGTTCTTGCCTGTAAGACCTACAGAACGTCCGATCTCAGCGTAGCGTGCAAGTGTCTTCGGATACTGATACTGTGGGAAGGTACCCATCTTAGTCGGAACCTCAGCACTGTTGTAACGCATAACATCCAGAAGAACAACTGCGTTTGCGATACCGTGTGGCAGGTGGTGGAAAGCACCGAGCTTGTGAGCGAGAG
>OGQP01001465.1_pt1 | contig 14018 bp, 10 predicted proteins | sample 1553251 | NCBI WGS metagenome assembly OGQP01 (sample SAMEA2580016, study PRJEB22360) | human gut metagenome | biome: human gut; feature: human-associated habitat; material: faeces | place: Denmark | collected 2008/2010 | reverse complement strand
TGTTTTTTATGATAACTGCATATCTTTTTTATTATATAGCAACATTTTAGGCTAACTAATTTCGGTTTGTGCTCAGTTTGTGCTAACTTTGTTGCTAACTATGCACTCAAACAATACGATAGAAAAGAGTTTCACTACAGAACATGCCATGCTGTTCTTCAAAGAGATTGAAGAAGTGGCTGCAGGCAGCTTCGCCATTCATGCGAAGTACGCTATGTTGCGCGATATATTCAAGCGCATAGTGAATCAAGCACTCTCACAAACAAGTATTAACTTTATAGGCTTATTCGCCAAGGTCGACTACCTTATGAAGCAGTTGGATGTGCCCACTGACACCGCTCAACTAATTCACAATACACGGCGAATGCTTAATGCCATACACACCACATCAGAAAACGAGCTGACCACTTCGCTTCCGTACGACCTAAACGCAACGACGTTGCTCGTAGAGTTGTTGTCCGAAAGTATGGCACCCACATCGCTAACAGCCTACTTCCCTACTACCAACCGCAAACGACGTTGGAGCAAACTCGACGCTAAAGTCTTGCGCTGCGTCGTCGAACATTGGGACGATCAATATATCTACGCCACGGAGGAACAGAATGCTTCATCCGTGAAGGTATGCTATGGTACACAGAACGAATATCTATGGTTGGGAGGAAAAGCCGATTGGTCGTACTTGAAACAGATTTTGCATAAAAACACACAAATCAACCTCGTGCATATTCGCATCGAGGACGGCGTGTATATGCCCGAACTCATCATCTACGAACCCGATTATCTGATAGATATCACCGCCGTCGCCTCGTGTTTCGAGACCTACGCCGAGTCGCCATACGTCCACTTGCTCAACATGTTGAAGCCACCACCCAATACCGTACATATACACTTGGGTAACCTCGCTGGACAATTCCTCGACGAAACAATACACAACAAACACACCTCCTTCAACGAGAGCATTATCGACTTCTTCCATCACAACGCTATAAGCCTCACTTCATGCGAAGACCTCAAGGATACACAGACCGTGGCTAGCTTCTATAGCGACGCACGCCAGCAGCAACAAAATATAGCGAACCTCATTGGCAAGGTATTACCACAAGAGGTTAAAGAGTTCGATGCACGTGCCGTAGTGCTTGAGCCAACGTTCTTTAGTGAGGTATTGGGTATTCAGGGACGACTCGACTTGCTGCACGTAAAGAATGGTGACATCACCATCATCGAGCAGAAGTCGGGCAAGGGTGCATTCGTGCCTTTCCCCACCGACGATTTCAATCCCAACCGCCCCGAACCGCAAGTGAAGCACCTCGTGCAGCTCTCGCTCTATCGCGCCTTGTTCAACTACGAGTTCGGCAAGCGTGCCGACCAGTTGCGCCACTTCATGCTCCTCTACTCAAAGTATTCTGAGGGATTGGTATCGATAGCCAATATGCCCCAACTCACCTTGCGCGCCATACGTATGCGCAACCTTTTGACGTGGCTCAACATTAGCTGCACAAATGACGGCTTCAACATTCTCACCTCACTAACACCCGAGATACTCAACCGCAACCATCTCACAGGACGATTGTGGGTTCAATGGGTGCGCCCCGAACTGGAACGCACTCTCAATCCTATAAGCCAAGCCTCAACCTTAGAGCGTGCCTATTATCTGCGTTTCCTGCGTTTCATCAGCAAGGAGCATCTGCTCTCAAAGATTGGCAACAAAACAAAAGACGACAGCGGATTTGCTGCCGCATGGCTCGACACGCTCGAAGACAAACGTGCTGCGGGTAATATCTACGAAGAATTAACCATTGAATCGTTCGGCGAGAACGGCGATACTATCGAGCGTTTACAACTGAAGTTCAGTACTGCACGTTCGATAGATACTTCCAATTTCCGCTTGGGCGACATCGTAATCCTCTACCCTTACCGCCACGGCGAAGTGCCGAACGCCTGCGCCCAGATGGTTCACCGCGCATCTATCAGCAACATTACAGAAGCAGGCGTAGAGGTGGTGCTGCGCAACCCACAAACCGACCATCGTCTGTTTCTTTCTGCCGAAGACACACGCTGGGCGATAGAGCACGATATGTTTGAGTCGTCCGCTATACAGTGGTTTGCATAGTTTTCTCTCCACACCTCAACCACGCCGCGACCTTATCCTTTGTCAACGCAAGCCGACTGTCGACGAAAGCATTACGCTCGCAGGCGACTATGGTGCCTTCAACCAGCTCGTGCTACATGCCAAACAAGCACGCGACCTATTCCTCGTAATCGGACCTCCAGGAACGGGCAAAACATCGTTCGCCTTGCTCAACATACTCAAAGAGGAGCTAACCAACCCCAACGCCAACGTCCTGCTCCTCTCCTACACCAACCGAGCCGTCGACGAAATATGCAGCAAACTTGCAGAGAGCAACATCGACTTCCTACGTATCGGTTCGGAACTCAACTGCGAAAAGACATTCAAACCCCACCTGCTCTGCAATCGTGCTACGACTTGTCCCAACGCACACGCTGTAGCCAATCTCATCAGCAGTACACGGGTATTCTGCGCCACAACGACAGCCCTCAATGCCAACATCCACCTACTGAAGATTAAGCACTTCGACCTCGCCATAATCGACGAAGCCTCGCAGATACTCGAGCCTCATCTCATCGGTCTGCTCTCGGCACGCACCTCCATAACTCAAAACTCAATCAGTCGTTTCGTGCTCATCGGCGATCATAAGCAGCTACCTGCCGTGGTGCAGCAGACCGCAGAGGAGTCGCAGGTGGACGAACCTGAGTTACACGCCATACACCTTACCAACTGTCGTCTCTCGCTCTTCGAGCGTCTGCTCACTAACTACAAGACCACCGACGGCTACAACCCACACCTCGTCTACATGCTCACACGTCAGGGACGCATGCATCAGGAGATAGCCGAGTTCTCGAACATCGAGTTCTACGGCAGTAAGCTCGCCGTCGTGCCGCTACCCCACCAAACGCTACCGCCAGACACGGATGTGACAGAAAGCACTCCACATTCAACACTCAACACTCAACATTCAACACTCAACACTCCGAACGGAATCGTTCAGATATTGAACGCCCATCGCATAGCGTTCATCGCCTCGCCACGTGTGGGCAATACTACGGCAATGAAGACCAACCAGGTCGAAGCGGAAATAATAGCAGCTACAGTGATGCAGATATTCAGCAGCACAGCCGACAGTTTTGACGAAGCACAGACCATAGGAATAATCGTGCCCTACCGCAACCAGATTGCTACAATACGCAACGCTATCGACGCTGCCTATCGCACGATGTTCGGCAACGCTGACAGCAAGCAGGATGAAGCACAACGTAACAAACTTCACAACATCACTATCGATACCGTGGAACGCTATCAAGGTTCGCAACGCGACTATATCATCTACGGCTTCACCGTGCGCCACCCCTATCAACTCCGCTTCCTCACAAACAACACATTCGAGGAGGACGGAATGCGCATCGACCGCAAACTGAACGTAGCCATGACTCGCGCACGACTGCATCTGATTATGGTGGGCAACCCCGAAGTACTTCAGCAGGACGAGACGTTCAGCCGACTCATCAACTTCGCAAAACAGAGAGATGCCTACTACGACATACCTGCAGAGAAATATTGCGCAGGCAACTTCCTTGTGAATACATACAAAGAATAACAACTAAAAACACATAGCAATATGAACACAATAACCATGCTCGGCACGGGCAACGCAACCGTCACTCAATGCTACAACACCTGCTTCGCCATACAGACCGACACCACCATACTGCTCGTTGACGGCGGTGGGGGCAACGGCGTACTCAGACAACTGAAGAAAGCAGGTATCGGCATCGCAGACATACATCATCTCTTCGTCACCCACGCCCACACCGACCACATACTCGGCGTGATATGGCTGATACGCATGGTGGCGCAGTGCAAGGGCTACGAGGGTCAGCTCCATGTGTATGGCAACGACAAGGTGCAGCTCGTGATACGCACAATCATCGACATGATTCTCGCCAAGAAACAACTGGCAAAGGTGGCTGAGCGTGTGGTCTTCCACGAACTGCACGATGGCGACAAGTTCGAGGTGGGCGACATCGGTATGCAGTGCTTCGACATCTACTCCACGAAGGAGAAGCAGTATGGTTTCCGTGCCGAACTGCCCGGAACTACTGTCGCTTGTCTCGGCGACGAACCGTACAACCAGCAGAACCGTCTCATGGTAGAACACGCCGACTGGCTCCTCTGCGAGGCTTTCTGCCTCTACGCCGACCGCGAGGAGTTCAAGCCCTACGAGAAGTCGCACAGCACGGCGCTCGACGCCGGCAAGCTCGCCACCGAACTCGGCGTGAAGAACCTGCTGCTCTATCACACCGAGGAGAAAACACTCGCCACACGCCGCGAGACATACACACGCGAGGCAGCGCAGCACTTCAAGGGCCGCATCGTTGTGCCCGACGACCTGGAAGAAGTTCTGCTGTAAACCATTCGTAGCGGAGGTCTCCGGCCTCCGCAACGCCCAACAAGACAAGCATTACACATACTTATATAAGCGTATCCGACATGTTTCGTATAAGTAATAAAAACAAAAGAACTATCGTTTTTATTACTTATACGAAACAAAAATGGTATCATAATCAAACCAAAATAGTTGCTTGGTCTTTACCAAACATCGGACGCCGAACGCAATCTGATCGGACGGCGGGCGGGAACCAGTCCGGGGGGCGGGGGGCTCTCTCTGGAATCTGATCGGGCGGCGGACGGAATCCGATCGGATTGCATTCGGGTGACGGTGAGAAAAGCTTAAGAAAACGATAGAAACTTCAGTTGCTTAACCAATGTTATATGGCAAAGTTACACTTTCGTTCTTATACCACCCACCAATTATCCCAAGCAGGTCTAACCATCGGAAATAAAAGGATAGCAAGGTGATGTAATGTTGGCAGAGCAAATCAAGGCGCAGCGCATTCTTGACATCCAGAGAGAGGGTCTTGTGGATTTGGACAAGGTGAAGAAGTCACGCATGACACTTACCAAGTGGATGGATGACTTTGTGAAGTACACGAGTTAAGCGATTAATAAAAGTGCAATCACCGCAATAATACTATTGATTTTAAGTTTTTTAAAATAAAAATTACGCTAAAATCTGCCGAATAATTTAAAATGAGTTATTTACGAACTTTTCACCTCAACTGACACGGTTAATTTTCTGTAATTATATAATGTGACAGAATCGTAATTGCAGAAAAAGACGTATTTTTGTAGCTAAATATTCAGAATAGCTAATGAATAAAGAAAAACACGACTTCTTCCTCCATTCCAATGAGGTGAACCACATCAGCAAGGAGGATTACGACAAGATAGAACTGTTGGTGAATGCGACAAAGGCTTTTGCCCGCAGCACCTACCAGTGCGTCTATATCATAGACTATTTTCATCAGGACTTCATCTATGCATCAGACAATCTCGCTTATCTCTGCGGATTGGAACCCGAGCAGTTGATGGAGGCTGGCTATCAGATGTATATAGACCACGTGCCGGATGCCGACCTGCAGATGCTGCTCGAAGTGAACAAGAAGGGATTCGACCTTTTCAACGAACTGCCCGTAGGCGACCGACTTGACTATACCATCTCGTATGATTTTCATCTTACCAATGGCAATCATAGTCGATTGATTCATCATCACCTCACCCCTATCCTCCTTTCTGATGACGGAAGAATATGGCTTGCTCTTTGCACCGTATCGTTGGCAGCTACCGATGAGCCTGGACATATCATCATACAGAAGAATGGTGAGCGCAGTTATTTTGAATATTCCACCTCGCGCCACAAGTGGGAAAAGAAAGAAGGCATAACCTTGAGCGAGACAGAGAGAGAAGTATTGAGATTGTCTGCCCAAGGTTACACGATGAATGATATTGCCGACCGACTGTGCAAATCGGTTGACACGATAAAGGCTTGCAAGCGCAACCTTTTCGCTAAGCTTGGCGTGAAGAACATTGCCGAGGCGCTGTTTCATGCCACTAACTATCAGATGATATAATCGCAATCATATCTCTTCCAACAATGGCGAGAGATAGAACTTGGGGAAGTATTTCACCTCCTTGCCTTCCGTAAGGTTTGCGAGAATGTTGGCACAATAGCCGGCGGCAATATATGCCCCGATGCCCAGTTGTGGGAAAGATGCCTCAGAATAATGCCTGATGGCTTCATCCACCCAAGGCACAGGTATCTGCCAGAACATACCGTACTGCGAGATATACTTGCCCAGTGAGCAACGGAAATCATCCGAACCTTTTTTCACTACTTCGCTGAATGGATAGCCTTTCGGTTTCTCTACAGCGAGAAAGGCAGCCTTGCCAAGATTGACGGCATGGATAACCGTAATGCCCCGTTCCTTGCATTTCTCATCGAAAGCGAAAGAGGCTTCGTTGTCATGCAAGGTTGCATTCACCGCATACCGAATGCCCGACAAGGGGCATGCATCCACATCTTCCATCGTCAGCGTATCCTTTTCTATGCGATAGATTTGAAATCTATCTTCCTGCCGAGAGCTTTCATGGAAGTCATGGCGCAAGGCACAGGAAGCTATCAAGATTCCCATGTCTGCGCCACTGATCAACAGTTTTATTTGGTTGTTCATTTAAAGAGAGATTTATTGTCGTTACACCATTATTGGATGCCGTAGATAGACATATTACATTCTGTTCTTCTGGCTTTTTCCTGCACCCGTACCCTTATATTTGCTTCTTGTAGTGTTGAACTTATACCGTACAGTAAGCGACACTTTGCTGGTTGACTGTATATCACTAATCAGCTCCTTCATTTTGCCATAATGCGCACTCATGTGGACATCGTCTGTTCCAAACAAATCATAGACAAAGAGCTGGAACGACAAACGATCCTTCAAGAAAGCCTTATATACAGATACATTGGTACAAAATCTTGGCTTATACGAATATATATTTCTTCCATATCCTTTTGTGGTATACGACATCATCCACGTTAACATTGCCAACTTGGTGTTGAAGGTGTTATTAAAGCGGAATACTGCCATAGGTTTGTTGGATATTTTGCCATCATGTGCATCCATATCAAGCCACTGTTTTACCAAAGATGCCGTAAATGAAGGATACCAAATGCCAAACGAAGGGCGTAAGTTGATGGAAGCATCTACATGATTATATGCCTTTCCATTCACAGGCTTAAGCAGTCCTATTGCAGGATTGTCTTTGTAAGTTTCCACATTCGACATCATCGTATGCGAAGTATGGCTGTAGGTCATGTCGAAAGTCAACCACTTGTAAGCCAACTCGTAGTTGAGATTTTTGCTTATCTCAGACACTAAGAATGGATTTCCCGTTTCATACGTGTAGCGGTTGTCATACTGTATGCCGCTGCGCAAGTAATGATAGGAAGGGCGGTCGATGTCGGTAGCATAGCTCAGCTGCATCTGTACCTTGCCTACAGGCATCGACAAGCTGATGGATGGGAAACAATTGCCATACGACTTGCTTTGCCCAGGCACATACTTGCCATATTCATAGTAGTTGAAGTCGATGTACTCGTATCTCAGTCCTGCCTCCATGCTCACGTTTCCGAAATCTCTTGAATATGCCAGGAATGAAGATGCCATGCTTTCTGTAATACGGCTGTCATCATCCGACACGAAGTTGGTTGGCACAACCTGATACTTGGATGTGCGATGCGTGTTGGAATATTCACCGCCCAAAGACAATTCGCCACCCAACAACGGGTAGGAAAGCACCAATTTGGAAGCCAACAAACGATATTTCTTGTCAGTAAGGCTATGAACCGTCTGGCTTTGCGCGTCCATCCCAACCTCCTGATATTGCTCTTTGGTAACAACGTCCTCGTTATTCTTCGACCAAAGCCAGTCGGCATTGAAGTCGATGCCGAGCTTGCCAATCTTTCCTACATAGTAAACATTGCTTGAAAGGGTGCTCTTCTGCTCGAAGAAATTAGCATGGCTGTCAGAAGTTTCCGTCTGCTCGTCGTCTTGCCATATAGAAGTAGTCATATTGGCATCGCAGGTCTGTTTCGGATTTCTCAGAAAGCCAAAGTTGGCACCGATGGAATTGTTGGCATCCAACTGGTAGCTGGCATCCAGGCGGAAGTTCATCGCTTCTACCATACCTACTTGTCTGTTTTTACTCTTCTGGTTCCAGGTCTTGTCAAGATAAGTATTCTGCTGTAAGTCTTGATTGTTTGGCTGGTACTGCTTTGCTCCAAAGGCGTATGCGCCCAAATCCAAGCCATTCTTGCGATAGTTCATATTCAATTGAGCAAATCCACCGAAGTTTTTCTTCTCATCATATTCACCTGTGGTTGAGGCATCAAAACCGAAGCCATCGCCCAGTATCTTCTTCGTTGTGATACGGATGACCGCCCTGGTGCTGGCTGCATAACGGGCACCAGGGTTAGTGATGACTTCCACCGACTTGATATTATCGGACTGCAAACGGTCCAGCTCGCTCTTGTCTCTCATCTGTCGTCCATTGATATAGATAACAGGCTCACCGCGTCCGAATACCTTGATGCTGCCATTCTGGGCAGACACTTTAGGTATGCGGTCGAGCAGGTGCTCCATTGTTCCTGCCTTCTCAAGTACTGATCCGGCAACGATTGTTGTCATTCCGCCATGCTTCAGGATAGTCTTAGGCAGGGATGACTTCACAACTACTTCACCAAGCGTCTCACTGTCATCTTCCATCTTGATAATGCCCACATTCTCGCCCTCGCAATCCTTGCAGACGGTCTTATAGCCTATGGATGTCACCTTGATGATTCCGCTGTTGCAGGAAGAGTCGATGACAAAGCTGCCATCCTCTCCACTCACTGCGCCTTTGACGAAAGCCGAGTCAGTTCTATTCAATAATACTACATTGGCAAACACCAAAGGCTCGCCCTTAGTATTCATCACCTTACCGGTGATATTCTGCGCCATCATCTGCGTCATAGTCGAGAGACACAACGCTGTAGTAAAAATTACCTTTTCCTTCATATTGCTACTTTTTGCTTGCTTCATTTATTTTTCTGCTACAAAAGTATAATCTGAATGAAAAAAGCCTTTGACACAAAAGTGTATTTCAGAGATGGGTGGCTAAAAAATTACACTTTTGTGTATGTGAAAACAAAAATCCATGCATAAGCCCATTTGAATAAGTCATTTTACGAAAACGTCCTATTGATTGTTATAAGTTACAAAGACCAAATATAATCTGGACTTTTTCAAATGGGCTCAATATATTATAAGCTCTGGAATCCACCTATTTCTATTCTATATTCTATAAAAGTTTATGTTGAATAATAAGTGCTTGGCAAACAAGAACCAAGCTATATAATAATAGCGAAGCCTTGACCCGAAAAAAGGTCAAGGCTTTGCTATTTGTTTTTTAAAATTGTAATGTACTAACTCTCCATTATTATACCAGCATCCCCCAAAGAGGGATGTTCGCACAACTTAACTAATTGTACCAAATGGAGGTGTTATCACGTGGGTAACGCTCATCTTCGTTATAAACGTTGTCAAGTTCAAACGACTCAAAATCATAAGATTTCTTCAACAACTTGTTCATAAAACCTCCTATTCTGGCTGATGCCTCTAAACAGCCTTTAATAATCTAATCAGAGGGACGAGAGGCTGCACCCTCCGTACTAATACATTGCGAAGATAACACTTTTTGTTGAATAATGCAATATTTTTTGAACTTTTTGTTACTTTTTCAAAATAATTTAAATCAAATCGTAATACATAATACAACTTATTGGTTATTTCAATACTTTTTTGTAACTTTGGATAAACTTTTCTAAGAAAACAAATTCATTCATCATCTAAAAAACAAACACAACAAATCGCATGATTACAACTATCGCAATCCTTGCCGTAGCAGCAGTATTCTTTGCCATGGGAAAAGTACGCTCTGATCTCGTTGCGCTATGCGCACTTGTCGCACTACTCCTCACCGGAATACTAACACCTCAAGAAGCATTATCCGGTTTCGCCAATCCCGTAGTCATTATGATGGTCGGACTCTTCGTCGTAGGAGGAGCCATCGTGCAGACCGGACTGGCTAAGAAAGCAAGTGGCAAACTGATGACTCTGGCTGACGGCAACGAGTTGCGACTCTTCCTCCTACTGATGATTGTAACGGCTCTCATCGGAGCATTCGTGAGCAACACGGGCACAGTGGCACTGATGATGCCCATCGTGGTGAGTTTGGCACAAAAAGGTGGCATCAAAGCAAGCCGACTGCTTATGCCTCTCGCCTTTGCAAGCAGCATGGGCGGTATGCTCACGCTTATCGGTACACCGCCTAACCTTGTGATACAAGAGGCACTGACCGAAGCTGGCTATGAGCCACTAAAGTTCTTCAGTTTTCTGCCCGTAGGCATCGCCTGTATAATCGTAGGCATCGTAGTACTGCTGCCACTGAGCAAGCGTTTCCTCTCGGGCAACGAGAAGAAAGAGAGCGACAAAAAGAGCAGAAGAAAAACACTGAGCAGACTGATGGAAGAATATCAGTTGGCTGAGAACCTTTCTGTCTTCACCGTTGCTAACGAATCATTGGCTGCCGGAAAGACACTCGCCGAACTGAAAATCCACCACCGCTATGGACTTACCGTGCTCGAGGTAAGACGCATAAAGAAGTCGCACACGCGCATCATGAAAGATGTAGAGCAAAAACTGGCTGGTCCAGACACACTGCTCACTGCTGGCGACATTATATATCTCAGCGGTAACAAGGAGACAGCAACACGTCTCGCTACCGATTTGAAGCTGACCGCTGCTTCATCACAGAACCTCACCATCTACGACATCGGCATCGCGGAGGTGGTGCTGATGCACTCGGCGCGTCTATGCGGTAAGTCGATAAAAGACTCAGGCGTAAGACGTATGTACAACGTGAATGTGTTAGGCGTACAGCGCGGTGGCGACTACATCACGGAGAACCTTGCAGACCTGAAACTGCGCGAGGGTGACACTCTCCTCATACAGGGTCGCTGGAAGAACATTGCACGCATAGCTAACGAGGCGGATGGTATCGTGGTGATTGGTCAGCCTCTGGAGGAGGCAGCTCACGTAACGCTCGACTACAAAGCTCCGCTTGCAGCGGCTATCATGCTGCTGATGATAGCGATGATGGTGTTCGACTTCATACCCGTAGCACCCGTAACGGCGGTAATGATAGCCGGACTGCTTATGGTCATCACCGGATGTTTGCGTAGCGTAGAAGCAGCATACAAAACAATCAACTGGGAGAGTATAGTGCTGATTGCGGCAATGCTACCCATGTCGGTAGCGTTGGAGAAGACCGGAGCATCGAACATGGTGGCACGCCTGCTTGCAGACAACCTCGGCGAGGCGAGTCCGTACGCTCTGCTTGCCGGTGTTTACTTCACCACATCATGTCTCACAATGTTCATCAGCAACACCGCCACGGCGGTGCTCATGTCGCCCATAGCACTCACTTCGGCAGTGACAATAGGCGTGAGTCCCTACCCCATGCTCTTTTCCGTTACGCTCGGCGCAAGCATGTGCTTCGCATCGCCATTCTCCACACCGCCTAACGCCCTCGTGATGCAGGCTGGCGGATATAGTTTCATCGATTACATAAAGGTGGGATTGCCGTTACAGATAATAATGGGACTGGTGATGATTGGTGTGCTGCCACTCATTTTCCCGTTCTAAGGTAGGGGGTGCGTGGTACGGGCAAGATGCCCATACCTCCTACTTTTTACTTTTAAACGCACTGCGAACAATCGGAATTGCTATTAGAAACGTAACGACATCGCACACAGCCTGGCACATGGCGATACCCATCAGTCCGAAGAGATGCGGAAGGATGAGTATGAACGGAATGAAGAGCAGACCCTTGCGCGCTGATGCAAGCACATTGGCGCGGAACGGGCGGCGAGTGGTCTGCAGCATCATGTTACCAGTCATGATGAAGGCGTTGAGTGGATAAGCAGCCAACTGCCAGCGCAGCGTAGTAACACCGACGGCTATCACGATGGGGTCATCGCGAAAGAGGCGTACTGTCGCCTCGGCGAAGTAGAACACAACGCCCGACACTATGACAAGAAAGACCGTGCCTGTCACTACCGTGAACCAAAAGCCTTGGTGCATACGCTTATAGAGTTGCGCTCCGTAGCAATAGCCACAGAACGGTTGGAAGCCCTGACCAAGCCCCACAATGACGCACATAACGAACATCGTGACACGACTGACTATGGACATTGCCGCAATTGCTGCATCTCCATAATCGGCTGCTGCGAGGTTCAAGAGCACAACTGCTATGCTTGCCAACCCTTGGCGCGACAACGACGGCGAACCACCATACACTATCTCCTTCACCAAATGGGGTCGCAGCGAGAAACGATGCAACTGCAGACGCACCGCAGAAGCTGAGCTACGACTACACATTATATATAATATAAGGAAACTTACAATCTGTCCGACAACTGTAGCAAGTGCCGCACCACGCAGTCCGAGCGAACAAACGAAGATAAGCACGGGGTCGAGCACCACGTTCAGCAGCGCACCGGCAATGATGCCCCACATGGCGTGGCGCGCATTGCCCTGCATACGCAGCTGACTATTGAGTGCGAAAGCGGCTATCTGAAAAGGAGCACCAAGCAGGATGATAGCCATGTATTGCTCGGTATAAGGAAGAATGGTGGGAGTGCTACCAAGCCACAGCGACAGAGGACGCAGCAAGAGGAGTCCGCTGACGCAGACCACTATGCCTACAAGCAAAGCATAGACGAGACCGGTGGCAGCCATGACGGAAGCATTGTTGCGTCGTCTGGCACCTAACTCGCGCGACATATAGCTGCCGCTGCCCTGTCCGAAGAATGCTCCAAGTGCCTGAATGAGGCACATCAACGAAAAAACGACACCTACTGCCGCCGTAGATTGTGTGTCAATCTGTCCGACGAAGTAGGTGTCGACGATGTTGTAAAGGCAGGTTACAAGCATGGAGATTATCGTAGGCACCGCCATCGTCAGTATAACACGATAGACAGGAGCTTGGGTGAGGAAGCGGTAAAGCCCCTCCCCCGATTTTCGCCCCCATAGCGATGGGGTTCCTATTTCCTTTTCCTTGCTTTCCAACACTTTTACATTATTAAATATGCAGATCAAAGTCTGCACAGAATCTAATCTTTCAACGAATAAACAATTGTGGTCACAACGCGAACCTTCTTGATATAAGGTGTGCTCTGATCGCGGTCTTCAATGGAGAACTGTCCTTGGTCGGCTGAGACAATCTTGTTGAGTTGGCTCTTTGAGTTCTTCGCAAACTGTGCAGCCGTCTTCTCCGCATTGGCGATAGCCTCCTCCATCATTTTCGGTTTCATCTCCTTGAACGATACGTACTCGTACTTCACTTGGTTTTCGTAACCTCCATCAACGATGGCTACGCCCTCTTTCAGCAGTTCGCCCTGGCGAGCGATGATGGAGCGTACAAGCTTCACGTTGCGTGATGTGACAGTGATGACCGATGTGATATTGTAGCGGTATGTGCGCTGATTGTTGCTGTACTGGTCGGCATTGAGGTCGATGACGCTCGGCGCATTTACGCTTATCTCCTCAGGCTTCACACCATTGGCAGTAAGGAAGTGCTTTATCTTCGACTGCGTATCACCAAGTCGCTTATAGAGCTCTGGCAAATCGTTGCCAAGTTCTTTCGACACAATAGGCCATGTCACCTTGTCGGCATCCACCTCTTTTTCTGCCAATCCCTTTACGGACACCTTGCGGTCTTTGTTGGCGAAATTGTCAATACCACCCTTGATATTAAAACCAAGGATAACGATGCTAAGCGCAATGAGTGCTGCGCACCAGATAGATTTGTAACTGTTCATATTCAGGGGTTATTTGGTTATACAAGATACTATTTCAAAACACAGAAGACCCATGTATTAAGTTTCTACCACTCGCATCGGTCGACGCAGACATCCGCATCGGTCGACGCAGACATCCGTATC
>OGQP01001463.1_pt1 | contig 14048 bp, 9 predicted proteins | sample 1553251 | NCBI WGS metagenome assembly OGQP01 (sample SAMEA2580016, study PRJEB22360) | human gut metagenome | biome: human gut; feature: human-associated habitat; material: faeces | place: Denmark | collected 2008/2010 | reverse complement strand
ATGCAGTCCGCGCCCGTCGACGCCGCCGAAGCTACAACGTCCTTTGAGTCCCAGCAACCGGCGTCCGCGGATGTTGTTGAGGCGACGACGTCTTTCGAGGCCCAGCAGCACGTCGATAGCACCATGTCGTTTGATGCCGCGCAGTTCGATTCCACGATAACGTTTGAAAAGCAAGGCACCGCGATTGCCGAGCCCCTTCCTGTTTCCGATGAACAGGGCGACGCGGCAGACGATGACGAGCCTATTGATGCTGCCGAAATCCAAGATGCCGCCGAGGACGAGTCCGTCGAGGCCAACTCTGGCGAAGAGCAATACGCGGCAGCCGAGCAAGATGATTCGACCGAGGCCGAGCAGGAGGAAGTGTCTGTGGTTTCCGAGACTCTCGAAACGGATGAGTCGAGGCCTTACTCCACGCAGATTTTCACCATGCCGACCCCGAGTGGTTCCGGTGCCACGGTTGCCAATGTCGCTCCCACCCAGGACGAAACGGTCGATTCCCTTATGGCCCAGATTTCCTCCCAGGCATCGCCGCGTCCGCAGATGAATGTTCCCGATCCGGCGTCGGCACCGTCGCCTGCACCCTCCTCGTCTCCGCTGGCTTCGGTCCCCGATCCGTCGCTGCCGTCTATGAAGCAGGCAAACGTTGCGTCTCGCACGTCGCTGTTCGACCTTCCCGATCCCTCTGCCCAGGTCAACGACCCCTTTGCTACCGCCCAAGGTCCCGAACCCACATCGGCACCCGTTGCGCCTCCCATGCCCGTTGCGTCGGGCGCGCAGCCGATCGAGACCATTTCGGCTCCCGCCCCGGCGGCACCCAAGTCTCGTAAGCGCGGCCTGGGTGGCCTGTTCGGTCGTAAAAAGAAAAACGAGCAGGACAGCATGAGTGACTGGCTGGGCGTCGAAGACGATTACGATGCCAAGAAGTCCGGTCGCGGTATCGGTTCGTGGGATAACTTCGAGGACGATAACGATGGCTGGAAGGGCGGCGCTACGTCTTCCGATGGCGCTTCTTCCGAAGATATGCTCTCGGCTGTCGCCTCTATGGGCGATGATGAGCTGCTCGGTCACGATATCTGGTTTGTGGCAACGGGCGCCTCGGATTGTGATGGCGCCGGCATGAAGGCCTTCTTGGCTTCGCATCGCGATAAGCTCCGCGGCGTATTCTTTATCAATCTTGAATCCGTCGGCGCCGGTAGGCTTTCGGTTGTGACGGTCGAGGGCGAACAACAACTGCTCAAGGGCGATCGCCGCATCATGAACCTGGTCAGCAAGGTCTGCAAGTCGTTCCATGTCGATTGTGGCGCGCTCGAGATGCCCTATGCCAAGACCGATGCCTATGCCGCGCTCGAGGCGAGCCGCCGAGCCCTTACCATCGCCGGCGTGGACGGCACGCGTCTGGCTTGCGCTCGTACCGAGGACGACCTGCCCCACAATGTCAACCCGACGAACATTGCTACGGTATCCGAGGTCGTGACCGAGGTTATCCGCCGTTCGTAGACGGAGCTCTAAGGAGTCAACGTGTTTTCGTATATTAAGCGCCATTGGCCTGTCTACGTGATTTTGACCTTGATTGCCATTGCGTTAGGATTTGGGGCCGCCTACATCGTGGGTGCGAAGGGCTCGACCCCCGCCTCCGCAATCAGCGAAGAGGTGGAGCAAGAACAGAGCACGGGCGCCGATGGGATTCCTGAGTCCGAGCAGGCAATCGTTGATGGTGGATCTTCGTCTGCAGAGTAGATACGGCGATTTACATGATTGAAAGCGGGCGAGCTGGGGGACTGGCTCGCCCGCTTTTTCATCGTGCTAGCGGTTCTTTGGGATCGACCTAAGGCGAGCGAACCATAGGGCTGCGGCACCCGAGGTCAGGAGCGCGGTGATGCAAGCGGCGATGGGAACTGATCCTGTTGCCGGTAGGTCCTGCGGTAGGGTACAGCGTTGAATGACGCTGTCCTCGTCATGTGACTCAAGTTTATCGCCGCCACCGTTGCGGCAAAGATCGACGCGTGCGCTGTTGGTGAGTGCGGTTTGGGGCGTATAAGCCGACGTTGCCTGCATGTGTACGACTGCGCCCCGAGCGTCTGTGCCAAGGATTGCTTTGGCATCGTCAAGGTCGTCGTGCTCATCTTTGAGATCATCGCGGGTCCAAGAATCCGCATCGCTTCGAGTCGTAAAGTCGGCGGCTACCGCACCGTATTCAATTCGAATGCCCGTTACGACGGTATTGGATGCAAGGTCGAGCTCTTCCGCCTCGAGTGTGGTGGATTCTGTGGTCGAGACATCCGCCTTCCAGAGGCGCCAGCCATCGTAATCGACGAGGCGACAGTCCTCACCAAGGCTCTCTTTTACTTCGTCGGACTCAAGCCAAGGATTTTCGTGCCCATCGTCAAGTGTCGCGTTTGCCGGCTCATCGACGTCTGTCGAGTCCAACGGCGTCGTGCGATACCACACGTTGCACAGACCGTTGAGGTCGCCGATGGCGACGGGGGTTTCGATTGAGATGAATCTCGCCGTGCCGTCTTTGGCGCACTCAAGATCATCGGTAATCGTAAACTCATCAACCCAAGTAGCGGAATCGTTTCGAGCATCGATGGTATAGGAGAAAAGCCCATCACTATTGGTTTGCGTCGTGGCGCGGTTTTTACCATCGCCGTTAGCCAACAGGCCCTTTTCGATAGGTTGGATAAGTTCCTGACGCTTGTCGACCTGTCCCTTGATCTCGATGGGCGCATCCTTCATCGCGACGGATTGGACTTCTCCCGTATCTTTTATTTCAAACGTTATCTCCTCGGCAAGGTCATAGGTCCGCGGAGACATCATTTCGCGCAACGAGTAGGTGCCGGGTGCAAGATATTCGACGCGGTGTGGCTTGTCGGATGAGGTCCAGGAGTCTATTTCGGTTTTATCGGGACCATATAAGGTGAGCTGTGCGCCTTCCACTTCCTGCTCACCGCTTGCTTCGACCTTGGAGATATCAACCTTGGTGTAATCGTCGGATACGTTAAGCCGTGCTTCTACAACGGGTGTTTTCTGGTCGGCATAAGTAAGGGCAACAATATGGGTTGTCTGATCGAGCAAGAAGCCTGCCGGCGCTTGAGTCTCGACAACCTCGTAGCGTGCGGTGCCAGATCCCAGCGGGAGGTCGTCCGCGCGTGCTTCTCCAGTTTCATCCGTCGTGACGGTAGCGACAGTCTCACCGTCGAGCGCGGCAATGCTACCGTCGGGGCGCACGATATCACCCGAGGCGCGGATCTCAAAGACGGCGCCCGCGAGGCTGCTGCCGTCTATGGCATCGGTTTTAACGATCCTGATGTTTCCGGTCGCGGCGTGGTCATAATACGAGGCGACTGCAACGGGCGTTAGGTTCATGTCGGCGGGTATGTTTACCTCGATCTCCTCGCCGACAAGATAGGGCTCTTTGGCCGAGGTTTCGCGTACATAATAGGTGCCCGGCACGAGCGATTCGGGCAGTGTGACGGTCCCGGTCGCGTCAGTCGTAAAGGTGTCCATTACGTTATGTGCTGGATACCAGCAAGTTTGTGAGACAGGTTCGTGATTGCTGTCTAGGAGTTGGAAGGTGAATCCGGCTAGTGGAACAGAAGCGCCTGTTTGGGCATCGCGTTTTACAATCTGGAGATGCGTCGACAAAGCGTGGTTGTCCACGATATATTGAAGCTCGGCGCCGTTGGAAATCTGATTGGCCCCGACGGTCCATTCCCCTGCACGTTTAAAACCCTCGGGGACGGTTTCCGGAACCTCGCGAACCGTGTAGCCGGCACGGTCGTATGGGACGGCTCCGTGGACACCGGCGGGTCGCTTGCCTGTGCCGAACCATGCTTCGGGCTGATCTTTGGTGGAGGCAAAGCCATAGATGTTTGTGGTCAGTGTGCCAACAACCTGCTGAGAACTGTTGCTGACAACCTCGAAGACAACACCACCCGCCGGCTGCTCCAGGCCGGATTGGTCGCTATTGCCGTAATCCTTGAATTTGGAAATCTCAAGGTCAAACGCAATGGGGATATCGGAAATGCGAGATTCGATCTCGACCACGCCTGAATCGCCGAGCTGGTCGGCTCCAACGGTATAGGTCCAGCTGTCGTTGGATGGCAGGTAGCCCTCGGGGGCTTTTGATTCGTAGATGGTAAAGGTTCCTAAGGGGACATCGGGGAGGGTGGCCCGACCGCTTTCGTCGGTCGTGAGGATTTGCGCCCATCCAGGGGTTGATTGTGACACACACGTGAACTCTGCTCCTGCGAGTGAAGAACCCACCTGGGGGCCGGCATTCGTCGCGGCATCGAGTTTTACGATACGCAGGTTGATGGTGCCGGGCTGTTCATCAATGGCGACCTGCCCGCCGTCATTCCCCGTGGTAAAGGCGATGCGATCACGACGGGGGACATAGCCGGCCGGCGCCTTCGTTTCAACTAGGTAGTATGCCGTGTTGGGCAGAAGTGTTGTTTGCGCCCGACCGTTGCTGTCCATCTGGATGGTGCCGACATGCGCGCCGCTGGCGCTCTCAAAAATATCGAATGTTGCCCCGTCAAACTGATAAGTATTGTTTCCGCTGGTAATGGCGGCGTTTGCAGACTGTTTTTTGAAGGAAACAGAGACTGCCGGCAGTACATAGAGCATGTCCTGACGTTTGCTGCCGCCCGATACGGCTCCTAGATAGCGTCGCGCGCGGTGCGGAGCGGCTTTGATGCTTCCTGATTTTGCGTTGTCGTGGAGCCACCGCGCAGCCGCCACGACTTCATTGTCGGCGGTAAAGTGCCCGCTCTTGGTTTTGCCCTGAGCGGTCGTGTAGGAATAGGTACCGTCGACATGGGTAGTGCCGTTGAGCATCCATACGGCAAGCTGGGTTGCGGCGGGGGCGGGATCGCGTGAAAGATGGTAGCCGCCAAACGATGTGGCGGTAGGATATCCGTGACAAACGATTGCCGCGAACTCGTCGTCGAGCCACACCCAGCCTTGATCAAAGTTGAGCCATGGGCCGCCCGGCTTGGTGGGGCCGGGGCGCTCCTGGTTCATACAGTAGGCAATCGAGGCGTCTTGAGCTTCATACTTGCCGATGAAGAAGGGCCCACAATCATCGCTAATAGTGCGGAAGCCGAGCTGGTCGTAGCCATCGACGGCAAATGCGGCTCCCGGTGCCAGGCAGCCGAAAAGCAGGAAGAGGAGCAGGAGCAGCGGACCTGTTGCGATTGCGCTGTGGACAGAGTGCGTGGGTGCGTTGGACATGGCTGCTCCTTATCCCTCGTGCGTCGCACGGGGAGGCTGCGACGCGTAGGATGAGGCTACCCCCGAGGTTCATGCGGGTAAGTACCGGAGCCTGACCAAAAGCTTGCCCAATTCCTGACAAATTGAGCTCAAATACAACAATCAAGCAAAAGTGCAGGTAGAAGATAGGGAGAACAGGAAGTCAAAGGTCCTCGTCTCCACAATTGACGCGATTTTCAAACGAATCTCCACAGCTAAAACAAGCATCGCTACCCTTGTATCGAACAAGACAACCGCGTTATACTAGCCAACACACAAGCGGGCATCGCCAAGTGGTAAGGCATCAGCTTCCCAAGCTGACACTCGCGGGTTCGAGTCCCGTTGCCCGCTCCATTCGAATTTCAGGCACGGTAACGTTTCGTTACCGTGCCTTTTTCAATAAAGTGCCGGGACTCGAACCCGACAGGGTGCGAGCGTTAAATAAACGCGAAGCGTTTATAGCGAGCAGGCAAGGTCGCCGATAGGCGACCGCAGCCGGTGCGTATTTGCGAAGCAAATACGCAGACGTCCCGTTGCCCGCTCCATCGACCAGGGTGGATTTTGGGAAAAGCGGATTCAACCGACGTTACCGCCGCTTCCCCGGACCGGGGCATACCGACCGCAGCCGGTGCGGATTTGCGAAGCAAATACGCGGATGTCCCGTTGTCCGCTCCATGGAGCACAGAAGACCTCGGGACGGCCAATTCAACAAAGTCTTCCCCATCGTCACCGTGAATCCGAGGGGATCGACCGCAGCCGGTGCGGATTTGCGAAGCAAATGCGCAGACGTCCCCATGGCCGCTCTTGCGGCAAAATGTTAGGTTAATGCCTACTGCCCATACTTGCACCTGTGCACGGTACAATGGTTGGGTTACGACCAACGTGCCAATAACCAAAAAGGAGCCGCTATGATCGATCGCTATACCCGCCCGGAGATGGGACACATCTTCTCCCTCGAGAACAAGTACGCCATTTGGCAGGAGATCGAGGTTCTGGCCTGCGAGGCCCAGGCGGAGCTCGGCAAGATCGGTATTTCCAAAGACGAGGCCCAGTGGATCCGCGACCATGCCAACTTTGAGAAGGCGAAGGTCGATGAGATCGAGGAAGTCACGCGCCACGACGTCATTGCCTTCCTGACCAACATGAAGGAATACATCGATGCCGATGTTCCCGAGGGCGACCCCAAGCCCAGCCGCTGGGTTCACTATGGCATGACCAGCTCCGATCTGGGCGACACGGCCCTGTGCTACCAGCTCACCCAGGCCTGCGACCTGATCATCGAGGACGTCAAGAAGCTCGGCGAGATTTGCAAGCGTCGCGCCTTTGAGGAGCGCAACACGCTCTGTGCCGGCCGCACTCATGGCATCCACGCCGAGCCGATGACCTTCGGCATGAAGTTTGGCTCTTGGGCCTGGGAGCTCAAGCGCGATCTGGATCGTCTTGAGGACGCTCGCAAGAATGTTGCCTTCGGTGCCATCTCCGGTGCCGTCGGCACCTACAGCTCCATCGAGCCGTTCGTCGAGGAGTATGTCTGCGAGCACCTGGGCCTGGTTCACGACCCGCTGTCCACGCAGGTTATCAGCCGCGACCATCACGCCTATCTCGCCGGCGTTCTCGCCACCACCGCAGCCACCTGCGAGCGCATCGCTACCGAGGTCCGCAACCTGCAGAAGACTGATACGCTCGAGGCCGAGGAGCCCTTCCGCAAGGGCCAAAAGGGCAGCTCCGCCATGCCGCACAAGCGCAATCCCATCACCATGGAGAAAGTCTGCGGTCTGTCGCGCGTCGTGAAGTCCAACGCCCAGGTTGCCTTCGATAACGTCGCCCTGTGGCACGAGCGTGACATTTCGCACTCCTCTGCCGAGCGCGTCGCCCAGGCCGATAGTTTCATCGCGCTCGACCACATGTTCCAGTGCCTCATCCGCGTTATCGACGGCCTGCAGCTGTATCCCGCCCGCATGATGGCCAACCTCAATAAGACCCGCGGCCTCATCTTCTCTTCCAAGGTACTGCTCGCCCTCGTCGACACGGGCATCACCCGCGAGGACGCGTACGCCATTGTGCAGGAGAACGCTATGGCAACCTGGCACGAGGTACAGGATTGTGTCTCCGGCCCCACCTTTAAGGAGCGTCTCGAGGCCGACCCGCGCTGCACCGTCAGTCAGGAGAAGCTCGACGAGATCTTTGATCCGTGGGACTTCCTCACCCGTATCGACACGGTCTTTGATCGTCTGGAGCAGCTGAGCTTCGAGTAGGTTCGGGCATAACGTTAGCTTTTTAGGGCGCTTTGCTGGTAATGTGTGTTGCCGGCAAAGCGCCTCGTTGCATTTAGGGAAAGACGGGGATAATAGTCGTCTCGAATAACATTCTGAGAGGGGATCGCATGATTTCGTTTGATTACAAGCCTCAGGGCGTGTGTGCTCGCAATATTCACCTTGATCTTTCCGATGACGGCAACAAGGTGATGGGCGTTGAGTTTACCGGCGGCTGCGACGGCAATCTCAAGGCTATCTCCAAGCTGGTCGAGGGCGCTCCTGCCGATCGCGTAATCGAGGTTCTCGCCGGTAATACCTGCGGTATGAAAAAGACCTCCTGCGCCGACCAGCTTACACGCGCTATCGAGGCCGCTCGCGCCGAGATCGCCTAATGGGTATCGCCGATCACATCAAGAACGGAATATCGCGTCGCGGCTTTGTACTCGGTGGGGCTGCCGCGGGCGCTGCCACGGTACTTGCCGGATGCTCGAAAAAAACGGGCACCAGCGATGATGCCGCTGGCGAGCCGCAGGTTATCAAGGACGATTCCAAGATCATCTCGATTACGGATGAGTACGAGGCAGTCGACATCGATCTTGAGCCGGCGGCGTCGTGGACGCTGCCTCTGGGTACGCTGCTGTACTACTGCGACGGCGATTACGCCGCGGCGATGATGGCGCCCGCATCGGCGCTGCACGCCAACACACTCGGTGTGCTCAACCTGGGCGATGGCTCGCTTACCACATTAATCGAGGATCCTATCGAGGGCACGGGATACGCATTCTACGATGTCCGTGCCGGCGACGGCGTATTCGCGTGGGTTGAGATGAACTTTGCCAATTCATCGTGGAAGCTCTACGCTCAAAATCTGTCGGGCGCTTCGCTCTCTGGCGACGTGGTTGAGCTCGATCGAGGTGGCAAGGACTATGATCCGCCCTTGTTTACGGCGTTCGGGTCATCGGTCATCTGGTATAAAATGCCTTCGGCAGGCGGCAATAAAACGAGTAGTGATTCGTTTTGCTATCGTCGCTCGCTTGATGAATCCAAGGCCGAGGTAATTTGGAAATCGACGGGCCGCTTTGCATCGGCTCCGCGCGCGAGCGACGGCATTTTGACCATCTCGCCGCGTGTCCGCAACGACGAGGGCGTCTACTACGGCATAACGGCAATCGATCTGACCGACGGCAACAACACCAAGCGTGCCCAGTTGGTCCTCCCTTCGTCAGTTTCGCCTTTCGAGGCCGTGTATATGGGCGATACCTTCGTGTTTTCTATCGAGGCGGCCTATAGCGGCGTGGGCAGCCTGGGCAATATGGGCACGTATATCGGTAATGAGGGAGGGCCGTACCTCTTCCTGTCACGCGAACCGCTCGCATGTGCGGCTGGCAAGAAGAATAAATACCTTGTTAAGGTACAGGCGTCGCATTTCCTGATCGACACCTCTGCCAAGACCTATGGCTCGCTGCTGTCGCCCGACCGCGCTTTGGAGTATGGCGATTATCCAGCTACGGCGGGAAAATCGGACTCATTCCTTACGTACGCCACGGTGCGCAACAGCCAAGGTATACCAGAGACGGTCACTGCACGCCTATTCTCTCTTTAAGCTTAGAGGGGTTAAAAAGGCGCCAACAGGGGAATAAACGCGTTGTAATTGTGAGTACCGCCCGCCGAGCTGCCGCGTCATAGCGGCATCCGGCGGGCTCAGGTGCGTTAAAATGGGCTTGTTCTTAGCTAATTGAGACAGGGGGGGCCGTGTTATGGCTTTTCATGCAAAAAAAATATGTCCTCGATCGTGTTATGGCTTCAGATGCAAAAAAGATTCTGCTGGTCGAGGATGAGAAGGCAATCCGTGACGCCGTCGCTGCCTATCTCGAGCGCGAAGGCTACTGGGTTGTGGGCGTCGGCGACGGTCAGTCCGCGATCGAGGAGTTCGAGAAGCATCAGTTCGACCTGGTCGTGCTCGACCTTATGCTCCCCAAGATTCCCGGCGAGCGCGTTTGCCGCACCATTCGCGATACCTCGGATGTCCCCATCATCATGCTGACGGCTAAGGGCGAGATCGAGGACCGTATTATCGGTCTTGAGCTCGGCGCCGACGACTATCTGATTAAGCCGTTCTCGCCGCGCGAGCTCGTCGCCCGCGTTCGCGCTCTGTTCCGCCGCGCCCATCAGGCCGACGAGCCCGCCGTCGAGGTACTCGACTTCGGCGATCTGGTCATCGATATCTCGGGCCACAAGATCTTGGTCGAGGGCAAGGAAGTCGATCTGACGGCTTCCGAGTTCAAGCTGCTCACCACGCTTGCCCGCCATCCCGGCCGTGTGTATAACCGCATGGAGCTGGTCGAGAAAGTGCTCGGGTATGACTTTGAGGGCTATGAGCGCACCATCGATAGCCACGTGAAGAATCTTCGCGCCAAGCTGGGCGATGATCCCAAGAAGCCCAAGTGGCTCTACACCGTCCATGGTGTCGGCTATCGCTTCGAGGCTCCGGCCAAGACCGATAAGTCGGACGAGAAATAGGGAAATCACATATGACACCTGCGCGCTTTGAAATCGGACAAAAGCACAAGCAGGAGAGCGAGGCGGGTTCCAAGGCTAGTTGGAACACGCCTCGTTCCGATTCACGGCCAACGATGAGCTATCCCTCGCGCATGGCACTTGCTTTTGCTCTGACATCGCTCATGACAGTATTGGTGCTGGTGGGCGTTGTCTCTGTTGTGTGGGGCACGGTCTTTTCGGATTACACACGCTCCAATATCGTCGAAATCGCAAATTCCGCTGCCGAGAAGTTGGCAACCTCATATGAGGAAAACGGCTCTTGGACCGCGGGAGAACTGCGCACGGTCGCAACGTCGAGTTTGGTTTCCGACGATCTGGGCATGCAGGTCGTCAATAAAAAGGGCGTGATCGTTTATGACGATTCCTGGCCCTCGGCAAGCGCCACCGCCGATGTACGCGAAAACCAGGCTACGACCGACGACACGAGCGGCAAGAGGGCATCGCATAGCCCGGTCTCGTCTGCTCCAACCGACTCCGATAGCGTTGCTAACGTCGAGATTGTAACGTCTTCCGGCGAGCATGTCGGACAGGTAAAGCTGTGGGCCATCGGCTCCGACGCCCTGCTCACCAAGGCGGACTCTGCGTTTAGGGAGAAGACCTTTAACGCCATGGCCCTCGCCGCGGTTGTTGCAATCTGCATTTCGGTCGTTATCGGATCGCTCGTGTCGCGCATGCTCACCAAACCGATTCATCGCATCACCAGTACCGCAAAGCAAATCCGTGACGGCGACCTGTCGGCTCGCACGGGGCTGCGCGGTGATGACGAGATCGATCAGCTGGGTGAGACCTTCGATGAGATGGCCACTTCGCTCGAGAAGGATATGAAACACGAGAAGCGCCTGACTTCAGACGTTGCACACGAGCTTCGCACGCCGCTTATGGCCATGCTCGCAACGGTCGAGGCCATGCAGGATGGCGTGTATCCCACCGACGATGAGCATTTGGAGACCGTTGCTTCCGAGACGCGTCGCCTGGCTCGTCTGGTGCAGCAGATGCTCGACCTGTCGCGCATGGAAAACAGCACGGCTCCGCTCAACCTTGAGCCGGTGGACATGGTTCCTTTCGTGCGTTCCATCGTCAATGCCCAGGAGCGCCTGTTTGTCGACCGCGATCTGCGCCTGCGTTTTGCGGACGAGACCCAGGGTCACGACGATGTCGTCGAGGCCGATCCCGACATGATCACGCAATGTGTTATCAACCTCATGAGCAACGCCATGCGCTACACCCCCGAGGGCGGTTGGGTCGTGGTGTCGGTGCTAAGTGACCGCAAGCACGTCAGCATTGCCGTTTCTGATACCGGTATCGGTATTGCCAAGGACGATCTGTCGCGCATCTTCGGGCGGTTTTGGCGCGCCGATGCCAGCCGCGCCCGCGAAGCTGGCGGCCTGGGCGTTGGCCTCGCCGTGACCAAGCAGATCGTCGAGCGTCACCATGGCTACATATCCGTGGAGTCGGAGCTTGGAAAGGGTACGACTTTTACAATTCATCTGCCCCGCGAGCACACGGCAGACGCGGCATCTACTACAATGGAGCACTAGCTTTTCGCTATTCGGTGAAGGAGGGGCCGCGTCCCTGCCGCTCCGAGTTTGCGAAAACATGCGGGAAAGAACCCGCATTTCTGTCGTATTTAGGTAAGGAGTGACTCACGTGACAACGATGGAGCGTCGTCCGGATTCCCGTGGCAAGGTTCGTGATATTTACGATGCCGGTGAAAACCTGCTGATGGTCGCCACCGACCGCATTTCTGCGTTCGACTTCATTCTTCCCGACGAGATTCCGTTTAAGGGAGAGGTACTCAATCGCATCTCGGCATTCTGGTTCGATAAGTTTGCCGACATCGTCCCCAACCATCTCGTTTCCATCGACCCGGCGGATTTCCCCGAGGAGTTTGCTGAGTATCGTGACTACCTCGCTGGCCGCGCCATGCTGGTTAAGAAGGCCCAGACGATTCCTATCGAGTGCATCGTCCGCGGCTATCTGACCGGTTCGGGCAAGAAGACCTACGACGAGAACGGCACCGTCTGCGGCATCCAGCTGCCTGAGGGCCTGACCGAGGCTTCCAAGCTTCCTGAGCCGCTGTTCACGCCGTCCACGAAGGCCGAGATCGGTGACCACGACGAGAACATCTCGTTCGAGCGTTGCTGCGAGATCGTGGGCGAGGACATCGCCACGCAGATTCGCGACCTTTCCCTCAAGATCTACAAGGCTGCCGCCGAGTACGCCGCGACCCGTGGCATCATCATTGCCGACACCAAGTTCGAGTTTGGTGTCATCGATGGCAAGGTCACGCTGATCGACGAGTGTCTCACGCCCGACTCCAGCCGTTTCTGGCCTGCTGCCAGCTACGAGGAGGGCAAGATCCAGCCTAGCTACGACAAGCAATTCGTCCGCAATTGGCTCAAGGCCAACTGGGATATGACGGGGGAGACCCCGCACCTGCCCGCCGAGGTCATCGATGGCACGTCCGAGCGCTATCGCGAGGCCTTCCAGATCATCACGGGCTCCCAGTTCACAAGCATGAAGGAGAACGCATAAGTGAGTACCCGTAGCGCCACGAACAAGCGCACGCAATCCCACGAAGTTACCGGGGTTGCGCGCAAGTCTGCCGCATCTGCTAAGCCCGCCCGCCAAGCAGCGAGCTCCGTTCGCGTCGTGCCGGCTTCGTCTAAGGCACGCCGCAAAGAGCTCGAGAAGGGCGAGAACCTCGAGGGCCTCTCTAAAGAGGAGAAGCGCGCCCGCAAGGCTAAGCAGCGCGCCAAGGAGGACCGCATCTATACGGTGTCGAATATCCTCCTCAAGCAGGACGAGGACTACACCAAGCGCCGTCGCATCTGGTGGATTGTGCTCGCCATTGGCATGGTGCTCGTCGTGGCAATTTGGGCCTCGCTGTACTTCGCTCCCGCTGGCATGGTGTCCAGCCCTGTCCAGATGGTCGGCATTGTTTTGTCCTACGTCATCATTTTGGGCGACTTTATCTATGACTTCGCTCGTATTCGTCCCTTGCGCAACATGTACCGCGCGCAGGCCGAGGGCATGTCCGAGAACAAGCTCAACGCTCTTATTGAGCGCGCGGCTGCCGAGGAGGACAAGAAGGACTCCAAGAAGAAGTAGCGTTTGCATACATACTTATCGCTAAGATATAAGGCGCGCCGTTTTTGCGGTGCGCCTTTTTACTGTTCTATAGATAGATGGAGTGGCACATGATTCGAGCTGCCCTGACGGTCGAAGAGGCTCTGGAGGGCATGAAGGCCCTGGAGCCCAAGATTAAAAACTATGCGCGCCTGGTTGTCCGCAAGGGCGTAAACGTTAAGCCCGGCCAGGAAGTCGTCGTTCAGTCTCCGGTTGAGTGCGCGCCGTTTGCGCGCGTGGTGGTCGCGGAGGCCTATGCTGCCGGCGCCGGTCACGTGACGGTCATTTGGGCCGATGATGCCGTGACGAGGCTCACGTACGAGCATGTCGAGAAAAGCTATTTTGAGCAGACGCCCGAGTGGAAGCGCCTGCAGCTGGATTCCCTGGCCCAGGACGGTGCCTGCTTTATCTTTATCGAGGGTGCGGACCCCGCCGCCCTTAAGGGCATCGATCCCGCTAAGCCCGCTGCAGCTTCTAAGGCAAAGAACACGCAGTGCAAAGTTTTCCGCCGTGGACTGGATTACAACATCAATCCGTGGTGCATCGCCGGCGCTCCGGTCGTGGCTTGGGCGCGCGAGGTGTTCCCGGGAGACGCCGATGAGGTTGCAATCTATAAGCTGTGGAATGCGATTCTGCACACCGCTCGCGCCGATGGCCAGGACCCAGAGAGCGACTGGGAGCTCCATGACGCCGCATTCGAAAAGAACCTGCGTTTCCTGAACGACAATCGTTTCGACTGCCTGCATTACACCGCGGCAAATGGAACCGATTTGACGATTGGCATGACGAAGGGTCACGAGTGGGCCGGCGGCAAGGGCAAGACGCCCGATGGGCACCCCTTCTTCCCCAACA
>OGQP01001456.1_pt1 | contig 14106 bp, 8 predicted proteins | sample 1553251 | NCBI WGS metagenome assembly OGQP01 (sample SAMEA2580016, study PRJEB22360) | human gut metagenome | biome: human gut; feature: human-associated habitat; material: faeces | place: Denmark | collected 2008/2010 | reverse complement strand
ATTAATTAATATTAATATTGGGCATTTACCTGATAAAAAAGCATTATTTACAATGAACGAATTAATTAATGCAATTGATTATATTGAACACGGTAATCCAACTAATAATGAAATAATCAAAATAATTCAATATTATGAAGAGATCTAATGTTAATGTAATCATAGATAATGCAATAAATTCTCAAGACTATTATAGAATGTATAGTTCTAGAGATTTTTATAGAGGAACGTCTTTTAAGATGGCAGGAGCCTGAACTCCAGACACTCATTATTTCAACGATGAACATATTATTGATTTTATATCTTGTGAAGGAGCTTTATTGTATTGTCTAAGAGGTCATTTATCATCAGAATGAAATAAGCCGAATCTAATTTATAAAGACGATATAATTGTTGGTGTAGAATCTAATCCGTATTGAGCTTTTATTATGGGAAATAGTGGTAAAGGTCAAAAAGGAGATAAAGGCGATATTGGTCCTATCGGACCAAGTGGAACTGATGGTATTACTCCACAATTAAAAATTGAAGACGGTCGTTGACTACTTTCAATGGATAAAGGTCAAACTTGACAAGATATAGGCCAAGCTACAGGTGATCCTGGGCAAAATGGAACTGATGGAAAGAATGGCTCTGATGGAATTGGAGTAATTCCTGGAGGAACTACTGGTCAAGCATTAGTTAAAAAATCTAATGCAGATTATGATACAGAATGAAAAACTATTTCTGAAGGCGGAGAAATTCCTAATTTTGATGCAGAAGTAGCTAGTGTTTCTTCAACAACTGAAGCTAACGCTAATGTAGTTTTAGAAGGAGACATATTTAAATTTAGTTTTGGATTACCTAAAGGAGCTGATGGAAAAGACGGAAAAGACGGAAAAGACGGTAAGGATGGAACAAACGGAACTGATGGTTCTAATGGAGAAGATGGATTAAGTATTAAGTTGATGTATGCAAAAAGTAGTAGTGTAAATACTCCTCCAGTTGTAAATAAAACAAATACAAATCCTGGTTCTGTATGAAGTACAGTTGTTCCTATTCATACTTCTTATGAAATTATATGGTCAATCACAGCATCTTTTAGAGATTCTACTCTTGTTGGAGAATGGTCAGATCCTGTTCAAATGACAGGAGAAAAGGGACAGGATGCAGTAATACCAAATTGGAAAACATACGTTTATAAATTAAGTGATAGTAAACCATCAAAGCCTACAGGAAATAGTCCTAGTCCATCTGGATGGGAAGATTATCCTACAACTAGTGGCAATTGGTGACAATGTATTGGAACAGTTAATGGGGAGACAGGTCTTGTAACTGAATGGTCAGAAGTAATACCAGTTAACGGTAGAGATGGTCAGGCTCAAGATGGTAAATTTACAGAATTTAGATTTGCCGTAAATACAAGTAATTCAAATCCTCCTACATTAAACGCAACAGTAAGAACTCCTTCAGGATGGTCTGTGGTTCCTCCTGAAAAATCTAAAGATGGATATCTTTGGATGACTACAGCAACTATTAATCCTGATGATACTTTAAATACAAACTGGACTACTCCAGTTGTTATAAGTGGAGAAAATGGTACGAATGGTACAGACGGAATTCCTGGAACTCCAGGAGAAGATGGAAGAACTACATATTTTCATATTAAATATTCTGCTGTTGCCAACCCTACTTCTTCAAGTCAAATGACTGAAACTCCAAGTACATATATTGGAACTTATGTAGATTTTACTCAAGCAGATAGTACAGATCCCTCTGACTATACTTGGGCAAGATTTGAAGGAATTCAAGGAGAAAAGGGAGAACAAGGAATCCCAGGTACTAACGGAGAAGATGGAAAAACAAGCTATCTACATATTAAATACTCTAATAATAGAGGAACAACTTTTACAGGCAATAATGGAGAAGATCCAGGTGCTTGGATTGGAGTATATGTAGATTTTAATATAAACGATAGTAACGATCCTTCTGATTATAAATGGACTAAAATAAAAGGAGAACCTGGTGTTACTGGTGATCCTGGTCCTGCAGGTAAAGACGGAGTTGATGGTTTACCTGGAATTGGTATTGAAGTTCGTTATTGCTTAGGAACTACAACTATTTATGGAGGAACGAGTACTCCTGGAACAACAAGACAGCCAACAGGTTGGAATTTAGCAGTTCCAACTCCTACTGAAGAGACTCCTTATATTTGGTTTATTCAAGCCAGAGTAAATTATACAAGTAATACTGATAAAGTTGGCACAATTGAAGGTAGCTGGAGTACTCCCACTAAATTAAGTGGAACTAATGGGTTAAATGGGGAGAACGGTTCTAAAGGACAAATAATTTATCCTGAAGGTATTTATAATGTTAATACAGTATATCAAGGAACTGTAGATAAAACTCCTTATGTATATGATTCTAATGATGCTAACTATTATGTATTAAATATAGTGGGAACATGGCAAGGAACATTACATAGTAATGAATCCCCAAGTACCGATACTAGTAGTAGTTGGGTTAAGTTAGAAGCATTTGAAGCACTATATACTAAAGTTGGAATTATTGGAAACGGATTAATTGGCTCTGCTGTATTTAATGATGTATATATGTTTAGTCAGCAGGGAGTAGATGAGAATGGAGATGTTTCTACCCATTATGAAAATTTCAATAAAGATTCTATAGGAACTCCAATTGAAAGTACTGATCCTACAAAACCAGGAGTTAGAACATTTATTCCTAATATGTTGTTTAATTTTGGAACAGGGGCTGGGTATCTTGCTGGAGGAAATATTTCATTTGAAACTGATGGAAACATTTATGCGAAAAATATTTCTGTAAACGGTAATATGAGTAGTTCAGATGAGGAGGTATTGGATTTATCATATAGCTCTACTACTCAGACAGTTACTCTTACTGGGTTAAAGAATATTACTGTTTATATGAATGAATCCAGTATTACAAAATCAAAAGTACAACTATTAAATATTGACGCATCTGTATTTGATAATATGAGTCATGAGTCAAAATATACAATTGATATATTTAATAGCGGCAATATTCCATTATTATTTGATTCTATAGGATTTTATCGACCAGGATTTGATATGTTAGAGTCTTATGACTATGTAGCAGTATTACCAAGACAAAGTATAACTTTAAAAATCTGATTATTGCCTAATGCAGTAATTCCTGGAAAACCTGCTACTTGATCTGCAAACTACGAAATATTAGTAAATAATCCTGTAGTAGTAACTGCTGGTAAAGAATATAAAGGATGACTGTTTTCCTCAACTAAAAATGTAATTTTGCAAAAAGTTATCGAAGTTATATAAACTATATGAAAAAAAATAATATACAACCAAATATTGATCTTCAGAATTCAAGAGAGTATGTAGGAGCATACAATTCAAGAGACTTTTATAAAGGTACGTCCTTTAAAATGGCTGGAGAATGGATGACTAATACACATTACTTTAATGATGAATACATTATAGATTTTGTAGCATTTGAGGGAGCTTTATTATCTTGTACTAGGAATCATACATCTTCGTCTTTAAATATGCCTGAATTGGTTTGAGAAGAAAATAAGATTATTGGTATTAAACCTAATCTCTTCTGAGCCTTTGTAATGGCTGGAGTTGAAGGACCTACTGGTAAAGTATGAGTTCCTGAAGTTAAAAATGGAATAATTTCTTGGAAACTAGATGATGAAACTCCTACTTCAATTCCTTCAACAAATATTATCGGTCCTCAGGGTCCAGAAGGAAAAACTCCAGTTCTTGGATTACTAAAAAAAGGTGATTTATACTATTTAACTGTAAACGGAGAACCTTTAAAAGATCCAGAAACTGAAGAAAACGTACCTGTACAAGGACCTAAAGGAGATACAGGAAACACTGGTCCAAAGGGAGCTGATGGAAAAACTCCAGTATTCAAAATAGAAAATGGTAACTGGATGCTTTCCTATGATAATAATAAATGAGAAAACCTAGGTAAAGCTACAGGTGAGGATGGCGTAGATGGTCAAGATGGGAAGAACGGAAAGGATGGAAAAACTCCTTATCTTCGAATAGAAAATGGTCGCTGGATGCTTTCAATGGATAACCAATCTTCATGAAAAGATATTGGCCAAGCTACTGGAGAAAGAGGGCCAGAAGGTCGTCCTGGAACTGATGGTCGAAATGGACGTGATGGTAAAGATGGAGAGGATGGAATTAGTCCTATACTTAAAATCACGGATAATAAATGATATGTATCATATAATGATGGTGCTACTTGGCAAGTACTAGGAAGATCTATTGGAGACCAAGGAGAACCTGGTAAAACGCCTAAACTTATTAGAGTTTTTGGAGATCCTGCTACTCTTTTAGATGATCGCATTCTTTGAGGTTATGATGGAGTTCCTGTTAGTGAATGGACAGTATTATGTTACTTAAATGAGCTAAAAGGAGATTCTATTAAGTCTGTTAATATTACAGATGCAGAAGGTAGTTTAGAACTTACAATGGAATCAAGTAAAGTTATTACTGCTACTGGTTCTGTACTTCCAAGATTTAATGCAGGAACTATTGAAACTGTTGAGTGAGATCAAAATCCGTCATTAGTAATTGATAAAACTAATGCTCCTAGAGAATGAGCTTTAAATGTAAAAGTTCCTAAAGGAAAACCTGCTACAGTAACTGTAGTTTCTGAAGTAGAAAAATTAGCACCAGATGCACAACCTTATGTAACTGATTTAAATCCAGATATTAGTGATGCAAATCTTAAATTTGGAATTCCTCAGGGAGAAAAAGGAGATCCTGGTGATGAAAATATAGCAATCGGATGTCAATCTGATTTTCCAAATAACGAACCAGAGCACGATAAGATTTGATATGATCCTTGTGATGAATCCATGGATGAATATTCAGTTCAAGACTTTTTATACAATTCTTATATTGCTGTTGGTGGTACTCTTACACAAGAACAATTTGAAACTGCTTGAAAATCTTTTCCTAATACATCGGGATTTGAAATAAGATTCGCAAATAGTTTTGAAGAGTTAGGAGATCCAACTGTTGATAAGTTAGGAAAATTATATATGATTCCTGCAACATCGACAGTACTTCACGACTTATTTGAAGAATATATTGTTGTTCATTCTCCAAGTACTACAGAAGATGTATATATGTGGGAAAAATGAGGAAGTGGACAAATAACCGTAGATTTAAAGGATTATTATACTAAGAGTGAAATGGATCAACAGATACAAAAATTAGAAGATAAAATTGAAGAAGTTTCTTCAACAATTTGAAATGATGTTTAATAATTAATTTTTAAAACATGGCTAATAATGTTGTAAAATTTTATAGAGGTCTAGCAGCTTCATATAATTCTATTACACATGCTGATGGTATTTATTTTGCTACTGATACTAAGAAAATTATTATGAATAACGCCGAGTATGGTGGTGATTCTAATAAGAAAGTATCAGATGTAGCATTAAATGCTAATGCTAATGGAATTGTAATTACATATACAGATTCCACCTCTACAACTTTGTTACTAGGTAAAGCTACAGTTACTGCAGACGGTCTTATGTCTAAGGAAGATAAAACTAAACTTGATAGTTTAGATCCTACAGCAAGTGGTTCTTATGAGTCTTCATTAGATCCTACAGTAGCAACTGTAGAGAAACTTGGAGGTATTGATGCTGGTACAACTGTAGCACAGCTTACAGGTAAGAGTTATGATGAGATCTTTGATACTCTTATCTTCCCAACAGTTAACCCCACATTTACTGCTCCTTCTGCAAGTATCTCTTTAAAGAGTTATCAGAATGTTCAGGAAATTGGAGCAAATGCTCCTACTGCGGCAAACTTTAATGTAAGTTTTAATGCAGGTGCGATTACTCTAGCAGGAAAAAAACAAAACAATAGAGCTGGTGCACAGGATATGGAAGCTTCTAAGATTCTATATAGTTCAAGTAAAGTAGAATCTTTGCCAGAGAAAGTAGTAGCTGGTGCAATGGATTACTACTATCGTGCAGCTTATGCAGAAGGTCCTCAACCTAAAGATTCAAAAGGAAACAATTATCAAACTCCACTTGCTGCTGGAAGTGTAGATTCTGGAAAAACAACTGTAACAGGTTATCGTGCAGCTTATTCAGGTTTAGTTTCTACAAATGCAATTACAGAAGATGTTATTAAAGGAATGACTAAAACAGTTTCTGCAAAGAAAACTATTAAAGTTTCTGGTCCTATTTCTGAACAATACATCTGTTTTGCAGCTCCAGCAGGATGGACAGTTTCAAATATTAAAGACAGTAACAACTTTGATGTAACTAGTTCATATGCAACTAGTACAGTTTCGGTTACTGGTTTAGATGGTCAAGCTGTTAATTACACAGTATATTTATCTGGTAAGATGACGCAACCTAGTACTTACTATGTAAACTTTAACTAATTATGGCAGAATTTTTTGGTAAAGGCATTTCGGTAGGTTCTGGTTTTGACTTAGGTGCGAATCTACCATTAGATAATAGAACAGTTCAGGCTACAATTGCTGAACGTGATGCAATGCCTACTATTCAGTTAGTAGAAGGTCTTTTCGTTTATGTAAAAGAAAATAAAACAGCATATATCCTTAAAGGGTTTGATGCTGATGGTTCTAATCGTGTTTGGGAAACTGTTGCTACTGGAAAAGTAGTTGAGATTATTAATTCACTTGAAAGTGATAAAACAGATGCTGCTCTTTCTGCAGCACAAGGTAAAGCTTTAAAAACTCTTATAGATGAACTGAAAGCTTCAGTTGCTGCAGCTCTTGATTATAAAGGTACTAAAGACACCTATGATGCACTTCCTTCAGAAGGAAATAAGAAAGGTGATGTTTGGAATGTAGTAGCTGCTCATGGAACCACTCCTGCAGGTACAAATTATGCCTGGGATGGTGCAGCTTGGGACCCTCTGGGAGGTACAATTGATCTTTCAGGCTACTATACTAAATCACAAGTAGATGGCGCTATTTCTGTAGCAAAAACAGAACTTGAAGCAGCTGATACAGCTTTAGAAGGACAGATTACTACTGTTACTAATCAACTTGCAAATAAAGTTGATAAGGTTGAAGGCTCAGGTCTAATTTCAGATACAGATTTAAATCAAATCAGAACTAATAAATCTGACATTGAATCTTTACAAACATCTGTTGGAGGTAAGCAAGACGAATTAACTCCTGGTAATGCAGTTTCAATTACAGAAGAAAATGTTATTGATGTTAAGTTAGATCCAGCTTCAAATGAAGCACTATCAAAATCAGCCGAAGGTCTTAAGTTGGATCTTAGTGGAATAAAAGGCTCAACTGTAAAAGTTGGAGTTTCCATTACTGGTGGTGCTGAAATTGGTGCAGATCAAACAATCGCTGCTGGTATGCAGGCTCTTAGTGATAGTATTAGAACCGCTGTTGCAGGAGGTATTACATCACTAACAAGTCCTGATGAGACTATTACTGTTACAGGTACAGGTACTTCTAGAGCTTTAGCTGTAAATGTATCTAAATTAGTATCAGCTTCATCTTCAATTAAAGTTGGAGACGATGGCAAATTAGATATGTATTGGACAGAAGTTGAATAAAAAATAATAATTCCCCTTCCTCACGTTAGTGAGGGGGGGGGTGTAAAAACTCAAAAATATAAAATGGCAACAAATTTAAGTTTTCAAAAAATTGCTACAGTTCCCGCTTCAGGTCTTGTAGTTGGTAGAATTTACTTTGAAACATCAACAGGTATGATTAAAGTAGCAACAAGTGCTACTGCTGTTGATAAATTTGGGGATGGCGTCAAATCTGCAAGCTGGGATGAGAGCGCTAAAACCCTTAAAATTATTAACGAAAGTGGAAAAGAGATTTCTCTAAATCTATCAGATGTAGCTTCAGCTTCTGCAGTTACTACAGAGTTAGCAAAGAAGTTAAATATTGGAGCATCTGGAGATGCCTCAACTGTACAGAGTTATTATGGACTGAAGAAATACACAGATGAAGCAAAATCGTCTGCAATTAGTTCAGCTAAATCATATACAGACACTGAGATTGGCAAAATTCCTGCCGCTATTGTTTATAAGGGAGATAACACAACAGTTACTCAGTCTGGAACTAGTACTGTTACATTTGCTGTAGGAGAAATTCCTCAAAGTAAAGTAACTAGTCTAACTACAGACTTAGCTGCTAAAGCTACTACAACTGCTCTTAATGCAGTTAAAGCTACGGCTGAAGCAGCAGCTCCTCAAGCTACTACATACACTAAAATAGAAGTTGACAATAAAGTAGCTTCTGCTGTTGGTAGTGTGTACAAGATGAAGGGTTCTGTAGATGATGCTGCAGCTCTTACTGCTCTTACAGGAGTTGTTATTGGTGATACATATAATGTTATTGCTGCAGGCACTCTTAATGGAGAAGCTTTTGAAGCTGGTTCTAATTTCGTAGCAGTTAAAGCAGGCGCAGGTAATCAAACAGGAATGTGGGATAAGTTAGGTGGAACAGTTGATCTATCCTCTTATGCTAAATCTGCTGATGTACAAAAAAATACATCTGCAATCGCAGTACTTAATGGAACTGGTGCTGGTTCTGTTACTTTAAGTATTTCTGAGGCTATTGAAGGGCTTGAATATGTAGATAGCCCTAAAACAAATGAACTAGTATCTGCTGTTAATCAAACTAGAGGAGTAGTTTCAGTTACTCGTAGAGCTCTAATAGAAACTGATATTCCTACTCTTGCAACATCAAAGATTTCAGGACTTGATTCTGCTCTTGCTGGAAAAGTTCCAACTACAAGAACCGTTAATAGTAAACCATTATCAACTAATGTAGTACTTGCTGGTGCAGATATTTTAGTTGGAGGTGATGGAACATATAGTGAGAGTAATCTTCAAGCTGCAATTAAAGCAATGGATGGTAGAATTACTTCCGCTGCTGCTTCTGGCGTCCAATCATTTGGAGGACAAACTGGAGCTATTACTGTAGATACAGCTAATACTACTAATGGACAGGTTAAATTTAGCATGTCTAATAAACAGCTTAAAGGTACAGTTAATGGTCTTAAGAGTGCAGCTTATACTGAATCAAGTGCTTATGCAACTTCTGCTCAAGGTACTAAAGCTGATTCTGCAATTCAGGTAGTTAATGGCACTGCTTCTAATTATATCGCAACTAGTAAAAGTGGAACTACAGTAACAGTTACTTCTATGTTGCAGGCTGTAGCTAGTGCAAGTTCAAGTGATAAAGGTCTTGCTGAAGCTAGTGATGTAAAAGCTTATGCTGATGGTTTAATGACTTGGGCTGAGTTTGAATAAATTAAGATAATAAGGGGATAGGGATTTCCCTATTCCCTTTATTTTTAACCTATAATATTATAGGTGCTATATAAAATATAGACGCTATGGCATATAAAACAAAATTTTTACATTTTAAAACTAAAGCATCGTACGAAGCTGAGAGAGCAAAAACTACTGAAGGTAGTGAAGAGCGTAAGGTTTTCGATGCTTATATCTCATTTATTGATGAAGGACCAACTATTTGTACTTGAGGGAAAGAATATCAATGTGATGCTAATTCGCTTTCTTTACTTCCTCAAGAAGTAACTACTGAAAAACAAGATCAAGTATTTAAAAATTTGGGATGAAAAGTCCATGTTATTTCTCAATCAGATATTAATGCAACTACTTCTCCTGATGCTGCTGAAAAAACTAAACGTTTAGAAGCTACAGCTTTATTAGTTAAAGAAACTAGCCTTATATATGTAAGAGGTAATGATGATTCCAGTAACCATTATTTCTTTAAAATAAATTCTAGTTCTCAATTAGAGTTGTTTAGAATAAGTATTACTACAGGAATTATATATGGAATAAATTCACAATTTGTAGATACTGGCGTAATAAGATATGATAGAACGCAAACACTCTCTGATTCTAATAAAACTCTAGCTCGTGAAAATATTGATGCTGCAAATAAAAACGATGTACTGCCTCTTACTATAGATCTTAGTTCTCAAACAGTTGAGGATTATAATACTGCTTTAGAAGCATTTAATTCTAAAAAACCATTAACAATATTTGATTCTACGGATCCAACTTCCAGATTTACAGCTAATGTAATAGAAAAAGAAGCCACTACTAATAATATTAATGTATATTTTTCATTCACAGGTTTAAATGATGTTAATACTTTAAATACGATTGGATATGTTGGAACAATTAAACCTACAGGAGAAAAAACATCAAGCTTTGTAATTATTATGCCATCAAATACGGATCCAAAACCTTTAGGGCCATTAGCATCTTCTGGAACAAATAGTGCTTATTCACGCTCTGATCACGTACACCCTATTCAAGAAAGTGTTGCTAAATTAACAACTCCAAGAACAATTGCACTTACGGGTGCAGTATCAGGAAGTACAACTTTTGATGGTTCTAGCAACGTAAGTATTAATAGTACATTAGCTAATATTGATGCGTCTAAAATTACTTCTGGAACTCTTAATGCTGATAGACTTCCTGAGATTCCTATTTCTAAAATTCCTGCAGCTGCAATGGAGAGATTATATGTAGTGGAGTCCCAATCAGCTGCAATGAGTTTAACTATACAAGAAGGAGATGTTGTTCAGATTGGTTCAGGAGGTCCTATGTACTTCTGCGTATCCGAATCTGCATCTACTTTTGCTACTAAATTTAAAGAATTCACAGCAGGAAGTGCAACTAGTGTACCTTGGTCTGGAGTAACAGGTAAACCAACATTCGCTACTGTAGCTACAAGTGGATCTTATAATGACTTAACTAATAAACCAACTATCCCATCCTTATCAGGGTATGCTACTCAAAATTGAGTAACTAGTCAAGGATATTTAACAAGTATTCCTGCAGCAACCTCTAGTACTTATGGAGGAATTCAAATTGGATACACAACAAGTGGTAAAAACTATGCTGTACAATTAAATAATGGTAAAGCATATGTTAATGTTCCCTGGACAGATACAAATACTACATATACTGCTGGTACTAATATAAGTATTAGTGGAACTGCCATCAATTGTACATATTCATATAGTTTACCTACAGCTACTGCCTCTGTGCTTGGTGGAGTGAAGATTGGAAGTAATATTTCAGTATCTTCTGGAACTATTTCATTAACCTCAGCTAATGTAACATCTGCTTTAGGATTTACGCCCGCAAAGACTAGTGATATACCTGAAATTCCTATTGCTCTACCTAATCCATATGCATTAATAATTAATGGTACATCATACACAGGCTCATCTGTAGTTTCAATAACTACACCAAAACCTTTAATAACGACTACTAGTTTTACTGGAACTCAGCTCTCAACTACAATAAACGCTGGATATAGTTACAGTAATACGTTAACTAGAACAGTTACTAGTTTAAATGGTTTCTCTAAGAGTAACCCTGATGCTGTTATTATAAGTACTAACAAAATATTTTTTAATGCTTCTAATGCAATTAAGATGGATGGTCTTGGAGATTTAGCTGGTGGAACTTATTATATCTATTGTTTGAGTTATATGGCAAATGGTAAGGTTGCCGTTAACGGTGCAGTATATACATAATCTTAAAAATATATAATTATGAGTGTAAAATATTTTGATAAAACGCAAAATAAGTGGGTTATATTCCCTGGTTCAATTGGAGCTCCTGGTAGATCTGCATATGAGTTAGCTGTACAACAAGGTTATAAGGGAACTCTTGATGAGTGACTTTTATCCTTAAAAGGTAAAGATGCTTATACAATAGCTGTTGAAGGAGGTTATAAAGGAACTGAAGAAGAATTTAATAATGCACTTACAACTGCACCAATTGCTGTAGATAAAATTAACAATGCAGATTTAGTTCCTACTAAAGATAGTGTAAATTTAGTATTATCTGGAGGAGTAAAAGATGCCATTGATTCATTAAATACAAGTATAGATGCAGATTTAGAAACTATTAATAATAGCATTACTACTATTAATAATAATATTACTAATATCGTAAATACAGAAATTAGTAATCAAATTAAATCTTCTATTGTTGATAATCTTACAAGTTCTGAAACAGAAAAGTCTTTATCTGCCAAACAAGGTAAAGTATTAAAAGATCTTATTGATAGCTTAGCTAATTTACAGATTACAATTGTTAATAGTCTTCCTAGTGTAGGAGAAAGTAATATTATCTATTTAGTAAAAAAGTCTGGAACAGGAACTGATGTACATGATGAATACATCTATGTTGAAGGAGCTTGAGAAAAGATAGGAACAACAGATATTGACTTATCTGATTATTATACTAAATCACAAGTAGATACTATTACAAATGGTTTAGATAATAAGATTTCTAATAATACTTTACGTATTAATAATATTACAACAAATGGTTCTATAACTCCTGAAGTTTTGAAGATTCAAAAGAATGGGGTCGATCTCCTTGATCCATGAAATGGTTCAAAAGAGGGAGTTGCAAATATTGTAGTTCCTACTTCTCTATCTGAGCTAAATCCTACCGAACAAGATATTATTGATGCTTTAGGATATAGACCTGCAGATGCAGCGCAAGCAGGCATGGGAGATATAACAGGACCTTCAAGTTCAATTGATTCAAATATTGTGTTATTTAGTGGCACTAATGGAAAAACTATTAAAGATTCTAATTATAATGTTGGATCTTTTGCAGTTAAGAATCATACACATACAGTATCACAAATTACTGATTTTCCAGAAATTCCAGAAGCTATTACAGTTGATTCAGCTTTAAGTACTACTTCAGAAAACCCTGTACAAAATAAAGTTATTACAACTCAGTTAAATAATAAAGTCAATAATGCTACTTTAAGTAGTTATGTCAAAACTGTTGATTTAAATACAACTTTAGGAAACTACTATACTACAACAGAAGTGTATACAAAAAAGCAAGTTGACGATAAAATACCTTCTTTAAATGGATATGCAACTGAAAGTTGGGTTACTAATCAAGGTTATTCTACAGAAAATACTTGGAGGCCAGTTAAAGTCGGAAGTACAACTTTAAGTGATAGTTCTACAACTCTAACTATTGCAAATGGCACTGGTATAGGATTAACACTTGCTAATGGAACTTTAACTATTACTAATAGTGCTCCTGGATCTTCATATACATTACCAGTAGCCAAAGATAATATCTTAGGAGGAATTAAGACAGGATATACGGAATCTGGAGGTGCTGAAATGGCTATATATACTCTAGAGGATGGTACTGCTTATACTCTTTTACGAGATACTGCAGTTAAGACAGCTTTGGGGTTCACTCCAGCAAATGTTAATGACATTCCTATCGCTCTTCCAAACCCTTACGCATTAAACATTACAGCAGGAGGGTCGTCTACAAATTATACTGGTTCTGCAACTGCTAATTTAAATTTAGATAAGGTCTTTTCTAAGAAATTAGCAACAGTAACTACTCCAGGACAACCTGGTATATTTGTTGGAACTGCAGCTTCTTATGAAGTTAGTAGTTTATATGTTTCAGAGAATAATCCTGATGCAATTATTGTTATTCCAGCTTCATCAAGTATTTCTTTTAACAATACAATTTATACTGAAATGAAAGATTTAGGAAGTCTAACAGGTGGAACTTATAAATGTTATTGTATAACTTATATTAATTCTAGTATAGTATTAGTTAATGGAGCAGTATACGGATATGATGCGACTAATTAAGGAACTTTTATTAAAGATTGTTAACGATATTGATACTGGTAATTCTAATCTTAGTACAGAAGAGTGTGAGGAAGTAATTGAGTATCTTTCTGAAATAACTAATAAGAACGAGAAACTCAGTAAATATCAAGCTTGTAAGTACTTAAAAGTTAGTAGAGCTACTTTTGACAATTATGTTAGAGCAAATAAGATTCCCAAAGGACGTAAACAAATAGGATTTAAGGAATTGTTTTGATATAAGAAAGATCTAGATAAATTTATAGAGAATAATTAGTAACAAGTTACTAATTATTCACAATTGTAATCCTCTTAGGTTGAAAGACTTAAGGGGATTTTTTATTTTTATAGTAACGTTATATTTTAGATTATTTAGGCTATATCTTTGTACTGTAAGCTTACAATAATAGATTTAA
>OGQP01001449.1_pt1 | contig 14146 bp, 26 predicted proteins | sample 1553251 | NCBI WGS metagenome assembly OGQP01 (sample SAMEA2580016, study PRJEB22360) | human gut metagenome | biome: human gut; feature: human-associated habitat; material: faeces | place: Denmark | collected 2008/2010 | reverse complement strand
ATATTCCTTCGGGGATATTCCTTCGGGGATATTCCTTCGGGGATATTCCTTCGGGGATATTCCTTCGGGGATATTCCCTAGAGTCAGAAACAAGTATTTTTTTTTTCGTAAAAAAGTTGTTGACACTCTACGAATATCCGGGTATTTTTATTTTAAAATAATATAAAAGGAGAGAATCTATGAATGATCCTGTTAAGATTGAAATCGTCAATGGTAAACCTTCTGTTACATCCTTGCAAATCGCGGAGGCTTTTGGTAAATCTCATAAGAATGTACTTGCGGATATTCGCGTTACAATAGCTAAGTGCTCAGAGTCATTTACTGGGCTGAACTTTCAGCTTAGTGGGTATAAAGATAGTACGGGTAGAAATCTTCCGATGTATCTGCTCACAAAAGACGGCTTGCTTATGGTGACGATGGGATACACTACTCCAGAGGCTATGCAGGTGAAAGAGGCATATATCGCTCGTTTTAACGAGATGGAAGAGCAGATTAAACATGCTGTCGCGCTTCCTAATTTCAATGATCCTGTTGAAGCTGCCCGAGCATGGGCAGATAAGGAAGAACAGCGTCGCATAGAAGAGCGGGCAAAATTGATGGCTCTTGAAACCATCGAAGCTCAGAAGCCTCTAGTTCAGATCGCTGAAACGAGGATCGATACGAAGGGATGCTTCTCAATCACTGACGTAAACCGATCTCTTGGATTGAAACGAGGCCAAATTACCCGATGGGCAAAATCTCAAGGGTTCATCCATCAAAGACTTACTGAGGTGAATAACGCCGGATTGAAATATTTCAAGATCTACTCGACTGACGGGATTCACAATCAAATTGGGGTTACGAAAGAAGGTGTGCTGTTGATCAAAAAGATTCTTCTTGGAGAATAGGAAATAAAATATACCCGGATATTCGTAAAAAAGTTGTTGACACTCTACGAATATCCGGGTATTCTGCGTTTATTGGAGAAACATCGAAAGGAGGTAAATAAATGATCGTATGGCATGTAACCACGGCGAAGAAACTTAATCGGTATAGAGCTTCCGGAGGCATTCTCCCTCCTGTACGGGCATGGGAGAGCTTGCCCTCGGCGGAACGTTTTTCAAAACAGACGGGACGCAAAGTTATTTTGAGGCTTAAATTTCCGGATACAGCGGAGCGACTTCCGGGCCATCGTGGGGAAGCCTTTGTACTCAATGAAAAGTATAGGCTCACAAGCATATGAGGTGAGATGAATCATGAGTGTTGATTTGTACGGGGATTACACGGCTGAGATACTTTCGCTTCCACAGCAATGGCGGGAACAGATGTGGTTAGCCAACGGAGAAACCGGAATTTCTTCTAAAACGATTCACGCAGTCTTAACCGGGATGGTCGACAACGCGGTTTTCAATACCAGTCCTTCATGGTTTAGATACGATGTACCTCATGACCCGTCTGATTTCCGACGCTGTTACCTCCTGCTCAAGTTCATACCGGAATGGAAGCAACGCTTACATGAAGTTGCGGAAAGATTCCCGAAATGGAAACCCTTTGTCGAACATTGGGATGAATTGACGCGTCTTTATGAAGAGGAACGAGATAGAAGCGATAGGACCGCGCCAAAGCTATTTGCTAAAATTAAGGCATTGGAAAGTTAAGCTATGCCCGAAACAGATACTCTCCCCGAAATCAGACTAAAATGTCCTGATTTGGCATCGATAATTCCGGGACACCGTTTTCTCTACCGAGCAAAGGTAGGCGGCGAACGCCAAACCGTCACCGTTACGGCATCCTGCGCCCCGTATCCCCGTGATTTCGGGAAGGGACGCAAGGCTATGTACGTCACCGTGTACGGCTACGAAGGGAAATGGACGGTTCCCGCAAGCAAGCTGAGAATTGCGGAGAAAGGATAGAAACAGATGAACAAGAACAGACGTGATAGGCTCGCAAAATTGAGCGATCAGATTTCTGACATCATGGAGAAGTTGGAGGAACTTCGGGACGAGGAGCTAGAGGCATTTGAAAATCTTCCTGAATCCCTAAACTCCAGTGAACGCGGGGAAACGATGCAAACAGCAATCGGCGCTATGGATGATGCTCTTTCCTCGCTTGAGAACGCTGATAGTCGAATACTGGATGCAATGGGATAGCACCCCACGCTCCGCCCTCCCCCGGTGGGGCTTTTCATACCCCAAACCTCTAATCCAAGGATTCAACATGACCAAAAGAAAGACCGCAGCCGAAGATCATTCCAATACTTTGACGTGGACAAATGAAATTCCTAATGTTCCCGGATTTTATTGGATGAGGAGCAGCCTCTTCCCGGAATCTCATATTATGTATTTTAGTAGTGATACAATGCCCCTATGTGTCGATGACCTTCTTCCGGGCATAGAGTTTGCTGGTCCTATTCCTGAACCAACAAGAGCTTGATGGAAAGTTATGATAGAAGAATTACCTAAGAACTGTTATAAAGGAATTACTATTCCGGATGGAATGTCTGATCAAGATGTATTGAAAATATTTCGTGACGGCTTTTATAGTGAATTTGTTAAAAATAGATATAGAGGAGGAGCTATGCGTTCTTTAGAAAATGAGACTACTAATGAATATAAAGTAGAAGGCAACCGTGAGATCACCAATGGGGAAAGGAAAGTAAGTGAGGTTATCCGTCAGGCTATGTTGCGATGCTTCTCTGGGAAAGGGAAGGAGCGTCATAACATAGAAGGAACTGTAGACTTCATGGATCAGCCTCTTATGGAAATCTCCCGCAGAACTGGCATTGGTGGGCCTCTCTACCAAGTCCATAAGAAGGCGTATGAGGCTCACGATATGGTTCGCAAAGGCGATTCTGAACGTGCCAGAAACGAGCTTCTCGATATCATCATCTATACCGCAGCAACCGTTCTTCTTCTCGACGAACAAAAGGAGGATAAGTAATATGCCTTGGGAAACTTTGAGAAGTATTTCTTCTAAAGACGATTATGATGATGGAATTGAACTTTTAGACAAAATGGTAAAATATATGCATAAAATTGAAGATAAGTATGCATATGATAAGGGAAATATTTTTGCAATTGGAGAAGTATATAATATTTTGTATGAAGCCGATAGAATGATGAAAGAATTGGATAATCCAGATTATATGACTCCAGAAATTCAGGAAAAGCTCTATTATGCTTCCGCATTTATTCTGATGATTGCACAAAAATATTTTCAACCACATTATTAATTTTTATATTGACAAACGTAATTTCAGTGTGTATATTGTTTTCATCTTGGTAGCACAAGTAATCTTTCAATAAAAAATTAATATTTGCCCGACTTCCGGAGAGACTTAGTGTCTCTGTGCTACCCGGTCGTCGGGCATTTTTTTAACCATTAAAAGAGAGGAATTGTTATGGATAAATTGAAGATTTTTGAGAATCCTGAGTTTGGTAAGGTTCGTGTAGTTGATAGGAACGGAGATCCGTGGTTTACAGCAAAGGATGTATGCGATTGTTTGGGGTTGGGGAATATTTCGGAGGCACTTCGAGGACTGGATGAAGACGAAAAGATTACCCTCATTAATCCTGATGGTAATCCTTAGAGCTGAAATTCCTCATCAAATGAATATGGTTTCCGAATCTGGTCTTTATTCCCTCATTTTCTGCTCCTAAAAATAGAACACGAATATTCTTCGTGTTTAAAAGTAGAAATCTGATTATATTATAATAAATAAATTTAAAAGGAGATAATTATGGATAAATTGAAGATTTTTGAGAATCCTGAGTTTGGTAAGGTTCGTGTGATCCAACAGAATGGAGAGCCGTGGTTTATAGCGAGTGATATTGCTAAGGCGTTGGGGTATGGACGACCATCTGACGCAGTGAGTGCGCATTGTAAAAAAGTCAATAAATTCAGGTACGGCGATTCGCCGCAAGGGGCCATGCCATACAATATCATCCCTGAATCTGACGTTTATCGGCTTATCATGCGGTCGAATTTGCCGAATGCCGAGCGTTTTCAGGATTGGGTGTGCGAGGATATTCTTCCTTCCATCCGCAAGACCGGAGGATATGGCGTGGCGGCTCTCCCTCAGACGTACATTGAAGCCTTGGAAGCTTTGGTAGAGTCCGAAAAGGCCAAGCAGAAGGCCATCGAAACCATAGAATACCAGAAGCCGTTGGTACAAATCGCTGAGACGAGGATTGACAAGAAAGGATGCTTTTCACTCACGGATATCAATAAATCGCTCGGATTGAAGCGTGGGCTCATTACGAATTGGGCGAAATCTAAAGGATATATTCATCAGCGCCTTTGCGAGGTAAATAAGGCTGGCGAGAAATACTTTAAGATCTACTCGACGGATGGAGTTCATAATCAAATTGGAGTCACGGATGAAGGCGTCCAACTGATTAAAAGCGTTTTTGCGTAAACATATAGGCTATTATTATGATAATAAAAAGGGCGTCCATAGTTTAGACGCCCTTTTTATTTACAAAATTGTAAAATTATTTGAATGGGTACTTGACAAAATTGTAAAATTGATTTACGCTACTTCCTAAAAACGTAAACAGGAGAAAATGTATGCGTAAATTTTCTAAGCGTTCATTGAATAATCTTGAAGGTGTGCATCCGAAGCTTCGTGCCGTTGTAGAAGCCGCGCTACAGCGAAGCGAAGTCGATTTTACGGTAGTTGAGGGGCTCCGCACGTATGAAAGGCAGGTTCAGTTGAAGAAGGATGGTTTTTCAAAGACCTTGAAGTCCTACCATCTGAAACAGTCCGATGGGTATGGGCACGCTGTCGACCTGTATCCCTATTATAATGGTTCTGTTCAGGTTGAGCCCGACAAGGAAAAGTGGTTGATGATTAATAAGGCCATGATGGAATGCGCGGAAGAACTTGGCGTGAATCTCACGTGGGGCGGAAATTGGAAGACTATCGTTGACCAGCCGCATTATCAGATTGAGTTTTAATAGGTAAAAAATTCATAGGAGAGGGAAGGATGAAGGAAAAACTATGGATTTTGATTGGAAGAGTGTCGTTGGAACCGTTGCTCCAACAATCGCTACCGCTCTTGGTGGCCCTCTGGCTGGAGTTGCAGTATCGTCATTAGCAGCGGCTTTTGGGCTTTCCTCGGACGCCGACGAAAAGCAAGTAGCCCAATGTGTGCAGAAGGCTTCTTTCGAGCAACTGGCAGAATTAAAAAAGGTCGATTCCGATTTTAAAGCAAAATTAGCTGAGTTGGAAGTTGACCTTGTTCGTATTTCTGCCGACGACAGAAAAGATGCCCGTCAACGTGAGATAGACGCCGATGATTCTTCGACGCCGAAACTTCTTGCCATTATAAACGTGATTGGCAACCTTGCCGTTTCTGCCGCGATATTTTATGCTATGGCCTTATATATGAATGGAACTCTCTCAGATATAAAAGTGCCCGAGTTTCTTGTCGCTCTGATTGGCGGTGTGGTATCGAATATCTATTCTAGCTCGAAACAAGTAATGGAATATTACTTCGGGTCTTCCAATTCGTCAAATTCGCAGAATAGACTTTTGTATCATTCCTCCCCAATAGGAAGCACTTCAAAAAAGTAGGAAGATCATGGCGGAAAATACGCAGCACTCGGCAATACCTAATCTCGGGTGCCTAGCTTGCCACAATATGACGAATGAGGAAACGATACGGCATATTCTTACACTTGCCCATCGTATTGATGAACGGACTGGAAATCAAAGCATGTTGATTGAAGAAATGCGTAAAAAGCTCGACAAAATCAACATTGACAACATCACGGAAATGAAAGAAACTCTTAAACGACATGATAGACAAATTTCGATCTGGAAAGGTGCATTAGGTATCCTATCCGCAGCATTCACGGTATTTGTTACATGGTTCATTAACGTATATAAGTGACAAAAGAAGGCCCTTAAAACAATTCAATATGTTTTAAGGGCCTTCGCTTTCGTGGTTTTTATTGCGATGGAGGTGTTCGCAGCATCTTTATCCATCTGTAAAGATTATGGGGAATGACTTATGGAACCACGAAATTTATTATTTTTCATTTAGATTTACAGAGATTTCGGTGCGGAGTCTTTTTTTTTGTCCTTATTGGCGTTTCTAGCCGTCATAAATGCGCTTATGCCAATAAACGAGATAAGATACATAACTTCGTTCGGATCTAATAGATTTATCCAGTCCCATCTGAGCGCACTACAAATAACATAGAGCGCAAACATAGAATCAATAAAATAAATTGCTGAGGATTTAAACTTTTCCATTACACCATTCCTTTTTTTAATTGTGTCCGAGTGGCGGGAGTTGCACCTAAAATGCTGATCAAGCATTCGCATTTTCTTCGAAGCTGTTTACTTCGCGCAGATGTTTTACTGTGGCCCGTAAGAATCAATAACTTTTTTTTTCAATGAGTGCCTACTAGTATGCTGTTTTCTCATCTAGATCCTGACTAAGCTCTTAAACTACACCCGGAGATTTGTGGTGCCAAACATAATCCTCGAAAGATACGCAAGGAGGTCGAATCGTTCCTTTCAAGATCACGTTTGGCTTTTATCGATGAAGAGGATCTTGCGTTCTCGATCCATACGGGGAGGTACGTAGATCAACTCAATCCATCGAAATATTATCGATATTTAATAGGGTCTTGCAAGTAACGAAGCATCGTAACCACGAGTTTGATATGCTAGTTCTATCTATCGTCATAGAAGGTCTATTGCGTCGCAGCTACTATTAGTCTATGTCTTTCGACATATCCGTCAGTTTTTCAACGCACTTGTCTGCTCTACTTCGTATCCCGTATAAATATCGATAAATTTGGCGGACAAGGTAGGATTCGAACCCACGGACGCTCCTGCGCCAACGGTTTTCAAGACCGCCCCAATAAGCCTGACTCTGGCACCTGTCCCGTTTTTAATTCTTCTGGCTGTGGGAGACGGGATTGAACCGCCAACACCTTGATTAACGTCAAGTGTTCTACCAAACTGAACTATCCCACAATATTTTTTTTTGGTACTCTCGGAGGGAGTCGAACCCATCACTTGTACGGTGCTTAAAACCGATGTGTCTGCCAGTTGCACCACGAGAGCATGATGGTAGAGTCGATAGGACTCGAACCTTTGGCACTCCCCATGTATAAATGTATGGGATTCTTGCTTCAACCACCATTACCTGATGTCGACAAGCGTAGAGATTACTCTCAGTTCCCGTGTGCCCCACGGTACTATAAAATTCTATATAACTTCCCGATTATAAGCCGATCCTTCTGTTAAAAATTTTGATTATGGGAGACGCAATAAAGGAGGAAATTGCGTCTCCCGATTCGAGGAGCAAACGTATGAATGAATTGATGAAAACCTTATACTAAACTTAAATCAGAATGTCAAGAACTTTTTTAATAGTTTTTAAGGCCGTTCGATCATACAAGGGACAAGCGTTGCCGTATAAATGATTTTTTCTTCATCTGGGCCATCCTCGTTCTCGACGAATGCCTCAAATTCGATTGTACTGACACTAAAAAGGACAGTAATAGCGTCAATCTTGGCCCCTTTCTTAAAATCGCCAATATCCCTATTCAAAGTACAATCATAAAACACAAAGTCGAAAGTGTCAAGCTGATCCCAACCTTCACAAGAAAACATTCTTTCAAAGAAATCCGTGGTGGTATCCATCTATGAAGCTCCTTTTTATAGATTTATGGTGCGACCGATGGGGCTTGAACCCATAACTTGCCAATTAAAAGTCGGCTACTCTTGCCAATTGAGTTACGGTCGCATGATGATAGACTCGATAGGATTTAAGCCCGTATTTTCTCGGTTACAGACTTACTTTCCATCAATTGAAATACGAGTCTATCTTTTTGATGGTGCCCATATGAGTCGAACTACGGTAACGCTCGAAAGCGTAGCTTTTCCATGTAGCCAACAACACCTTTTACTGAAATAGATTATACTTAGATTTTTATACTTGTCAACTACTTTTTTAAAATATTTTTAAATTATTGGTTTAATTGAAGAAACCTTCCGGAGATCCGAAAGAATCTTCACCTCCTAGATTAAGTTCTCCCTTCTTCCTAGCTACTCGGCTACGAGAATCCGGCGTGAGCCCAAATCTTTGCAGGAGCGTATCAACTTGCTTTTCTGCTTCCATAACAAGTTTCGCAGTAGGATTGTTTTTCCTGATACCTGACGGCGTAATATATGTCTCGCCGCCTTGGGCTTTCAAATCCCTGCGGAGTTTAAGCATCCTATTCACCGCATAAACTAGGAGTTCCAAAGCCAGAGAGTATTCAGCGTGGTCAAGGCCCTTCTGTGCGATAACATCAGCAATCGTGTTATAAATATCTTCCGAGGACATCTTGTCCCAATTGATTTTCCTCAGCGGTCCTTCCGCCAATGGAACGTCCACTCCATGCTTCGTAGAATTGTATGTACCATCTTGCTTATGCGCTTCGATGGATTTTGTTTGGCGTCGCAATGTTTTTCTCCTTTTTTTATGTTAAATTTAGTAAAAATCTTAATCCATAAACGATTTTTTGTCAATAGTTTTATTAAAATTTCGTTTAAAAAAATTTACATGAATAATTACAACCGGATAAAAGCTCAGAAATCGAAAAAAATGTTTTTTTGAGTCAACGACGGTACTATAGCGCGTTTCACGTGAAACATCCGACCCTCCCCCTCCCATCTAGTTGAAATCATTTACAATTTAAAATGGTGTTTCACAAAGAATTGTATGCAATATTAATACCAAGTTGTAAGTAGTTGATTGTATTAATAGTTATTTCTTGAACAATCGTTGAAAATCCCCGTGCACGACCGTCAACAGCCGTCAACAAGCGTCACAAACTGTCAACGATCGTCATCTACAGTCAACTACTGTCAACGATCGTCATCTACAGTCAACTACTGTCAACGATCGTCATCAGGTGTCATTGACTTGGGACCATCGGGACCATCATAGAATAGCCATACCGATATTGTGGCACAGTACTTGCAATACCTTATATAATATATGGGTATACGAATGTTTTTTCTTTTCGATTATTTCATAGATTCGCTTGACAGTGATTTAGGAGTTGCGTAGAGTCTCTTTAAACGAATCGCACGGAGGAATTACTATGAACCAGATCACTATCACCGTAGACAAGCATGTAGGCATTATCTTTAAGTCTCCGTTCGGCGTCTGTACCTTGTCGCATGATGTCGAGTTTAGAGATGTTCCTTGTTCTCCGGAAAACCCCGAGGGCTACGAGGAAGAACCCTACGCGCTGATAAGCGGCATTGATGTAAGCCGTGGACATCGTCGTCAAGGGCATGGTAGGGCATTGCTTCGCGCCGCTATAGACTATGCAAAGAGGGAGCTTCCGCACCTTCCTTTGAGGCTTTCGGCTGTCCCTGATTCTGACGATGTGAGCCTTAAAGCCCTCATTGATTTTTACACTAGTGAGGGATTCGAGGCGATTGAGACAGTTCCTGTAGTCTGCATGGAATATCGGGGCTAACAATCAAAAAAAGTTGTTGACGACATTCATAGATTCCGATAAAGTCTTTTCAACGATTCAGGAAACTATTCAACAAAAGAGGTTATCAAGATGAAGCTTACTACCGCTTGCCGTAACTACCTTTCCGCGTCTTTTGACGCTAAGTCCCTTGCTTTTGCTAACCTTACCTTGCGAAAGACTGGTGTTCGCATCGAATCCCGGCGTGTAGGCGTCAAGTCCCGTGTCTACGTTGCCGTTGGCGGCGGCGTCAATGGCATTTCTGGGAAAAGCATTTCTGACGTTATGCGCCAGATTGTAGCGCAGGACGAAAACACGAATTTTCTCGAGTTCCTGAACAGCGTTCTTCATATGTGTGGGTTCATGGCGTTGCCGTGTGTAGCTTTTACTGCCCTTCATAGCGCTGTCTCCTATCTGTAAATCACGCGGAAAAAAAAGGGGGGGGGTTACCATGTATAAAGGATCTGCCATAAGCAAGCTATCTTTCAAGCGTAACGCAAGCGTAGCTCTATCTCGTGTCGCGCTAACGATTGCCTTTATTGTCGTGGTGATCTCCCCTTTTTTCGCTAGAATCTTTTTCTAAAAAATCAGAATTTTTTGTTGACAGAAAAATATAAAATCGGTAGATTGATTTCAACGAAACAGCAAAGAGGTTATCACCATGAAAGTTATTGACATTCGAAAGGTTATTGAATCCCTCCCCGCCGAACGTTCCGCATGGCGTAGGGGAGTTCGGCAGTACGCTATGGACCTTATCGAAGATTTACCCGATTTTCAGGATCTTAACCCTGAAAATTGCCGTGGGGTTCTTCTTAACGGCGCGGGGTCGTGGAAGGAATGGGCTTATGGCGGATGCGGGCTTGTGTATGATTGTTATATCGCCGAAAGGTTGTGCACGCCGTCCGAACTTCGCAAGAAACGCGGAGGGGAGCTTGAGCCTAGCTCACACGAATCTTGGCTTGACGTTGAAGCTCGTGCCGTAGGACAGGCCGCCGCCGCCATCAAGGTTATAGTTTCCGTATGGCAACGTGAAGCGGGCAAAAAACTTCTCTTGACAGTTAGCCCGTTTTAGTCTAGGGTCAATTTCAACACACAACACTTTAACCATATAAAGAGGTTATTATCATGCACAAGCGTATTTATCTTTCCGACTTTATGGAAGCCTTTGACGACCACGTGCGCAATGGTCAATTTTCCCCCGCCGCTCTTGAAGCCCTGTTTGAATTCTTTGAAGAACTTGAGGCGGATACCGGGGATCTGATAGAGCTTGATGTGATCGCAATATGCTGCGATTTTACGGAATACGAAAATCCGCAGGATTGCGCTAATGAACTCGGGCTTAACGCGGATGGTATGGACAACGAGGAAGTCATTGATCTTATCCGGGATCATACGCTTGTGATTCCCCTTAAATCCGGCGGCATTGTGATTCAGAATTATTAAAAAAAGCTCTTGACTCTGATAAAAGAAGGGTATATACCCTTCTTTAGAATGATGCAGGAACTTTTCAAAAATGGTCTTTAACAAAAGAGGTTTTATCATGTGCTGGACAGTATCGAACATCGTAGCGGATACCAGAGCCAAGGCCGTAAAAGCGGATATCCTGTTCCAAATGAGCGGGGATAAAGTTCTTTATGTATCCAACTGCGCATTATCGACTATTTTCGTAGCATATTGTGAAAAAGGGGAAGTTCGCGGCATCGTGGTAAAGGCTACAGCAAAGAAAAGCTTTTACAGTAGCTTGCGTGAAGTTACAACAAGGTTTATCCCGCTGGAAATGGGGCCTTTTGATTACGCTTGCCCGAAAAATTTCTTGACATGATCACGCCTCCTACGGTACAAGAAAAGTACTTTCTAAATTGGTACTTGAACGCTTGCAAGTATCACGGGATCTAACTAAAAATTCTTTTCATATCCTGTTAAATTTAAAGAGGTTATCAAAATGAGAAGCTACGTATCCATCAAGGCCCCTAAGTCTTACGTCCGGGATTTTTACAACCGCATGATCACAGAAAAAGGGGCCGATTTTCTTTTTCGTGGTGTTTATGCGGATGTTAATTTTCGTCTTGAGCACGGTTCCCCCGTCTATTACTTGCACCGTGCTTGCGTCGTGAAGAAGGCAAGCGACGATAGGGAAACCTATACCGTTTTTAGCTATGATACTCGAAAGAGTGAAAAGGTGTCTTTTGTAGATATTCTTGATTTTGCGTTCTGGGATGAGGCAGGGGCAAAAGCCGTGTCCGACAAGCTTATGAATCGCTTGACTTTTCTGATCGACATGGACGGGGACGCTTGTCTTGATGACTGGATTGCTCCTCTTTTGCCGTTCCTGAACATCGAATGCCCGAATTGCCAAGAGGCCGGGGCAATTGATGTTTTGTATGATATTCTTGATCTTGCTATGAAATACGAGATAAAGCAAGGTGTTGGAGCGTATTTTGAAAAGCGCAAAAAGGAGATCGCTAAGGATATTGCAGACGTTTACTATGGGCATAAGGTAGAATCTATATATAAATTCAGTGATATAGAAACGGTTCCTAGTCTTGATGACGTTCTTCCTGATCTACGCGTAGGCGACATTTTTGCAGGATCATGGGGATACAATATGACCATTCCCCACATTTTCCAGATAGTCGGATTCTCCGATTCTGGGAAGTGCGCTATCATGAAGCAAATACCATACCAGCCAGATCCTGAAAATCCTTTTTCCGGAACAGGAAAAATTCAGGGGATGACGGCAAGTGCTATAGCCGATATCAGAGAAAAGGCAAAGAAGAACGGCGGATTTAGTCCCAAGGGATTTATAAGAAAAAAGATTCAAGTCACGAATGGCGTTGCGTACCCGCAGTACTATATCGCAACCAGCAAGGCTACCCTGTTTAAAGCGAATGACGGGGACGTGGTTCCATATAACCTTGTGGATTAATTCAATTTTCAATAAGTAAGTCAATTATTCAATTACAAAACCACGTCAATATGATTTTCTACATGAAAAAGTATTGACGTGGTTTTGTAATTTTTGTATTGTGTCTTTGTTGGCAACGGGGAATATTCCTAGACATCTAAAAAGAGGTTTCTACTATGTTCATTCGAGATCTAAAGGATGGTTCTGTCTTTCGTGTGGACGGTGGCATCCCTGCGGGGTTTAAAGGTGGCGATATCGTGAATGCGTGTGAACGTATGGACGGTAATTCTTGCGTAGGCTTAACTAGCGTAAAGATAAGCCGTGCAAAGAATGCTCCTAAAGGCTGGCAGTCACCAGGCTATCACCATGCGGCAACGTGGGACGAAAAATATAGTATTTTCGTTATTGTCGAAAAAGAGCCCGTCTTTCCGGACTGGTATTAAAAGGAGTTTTATAGTATGATTGTCTACGCTGATTTTGTTATGGCTAAAATCGATGGTATCATGAAGGATTGTGCGAGGGGTTTATTTGGGGAAGATTGGGCTATCCAAAAAATTAATGCCTTGACGGAAGCTTATACCGTCTATCAAAAATCCTTGCGTAATGTAGACGCTTCAAAGGATAGGGCTATCGCAGCCCGCAAGGAACTTGAGGAAGCGGACGCGGCTTTTGATGTCGCGTGTCATGAGCGGGACGACGCTTTTTCAGCTCTTGACGCCATGATTGAAGATCTATAATGAATCCCGATAAAGAAGGGGGGGGTTTACTCTCCCCTTCTTTAAACCGGACTCGTTATCAATAACCTTTTAAATTTTGAAAAAAGAGGTTTTATCATGGAAAAGGGATTTTTCGGCAGACGGTTTTCTCCTGTTAACACCTTGCGAATGATCAAAGAATGCAAGGGAATGCGTTCTTATCATGAAAAAACACCTGATAGGAAAAACTATATTCAGGACTTAGGTGTTTTTATAAGAGATCCGTTTACTAAGGGCAATTCCAAACTTGCGAAAAATATCCTTATATTTGACTTGCTTGCTGTTGATACGTGTTTGAATTGCGCCGATTGTGCGGGATCCTGTTATGCTCGGAAAGCGCAACGGCAATATACCCTAACTTATAACAAAAGACTCTTTCACACATATCTTGCCTTCAATGATCTTGCGTGTCTTGAACGTATAACATCGGATTCATTGAAAAAATCCTCACGTCCATTCGTGCGTATTCATTCCTCTGGGGATTTTGTTTCTCAAGCGTATGTCAATATGTGGAAACGGATAGCTGATAAATTCCCGGAAAAGCGTTTCTACTTTTATACGAAAGTGTCAAATATTTTTGACTTTTCGGAATTTGTGGCGCTTCCCAATGTGAACATGGTTGAATCTGTGTTGCCGGATGGATCTATCAACTTCGGGGATGAAGCCTATATTCAGGAAAAAAGTCAAATATTCGGCTATCCTATCTGCCCATATGGACGCGAGGGCTACGCCCCGGTACACTGTGGAGATAAGTGTACTCTTTGTATGGAAAAGCAACACGTTTTATTTAAATTGCATTAATTCAGATAGTTAAAGGCGGAAGGGATATACCCTTCCGCCTCTTGGCTGTTTCTTTGTATCACATGATGCAAGGGCTCTTTTGCTATATCTGTATCAGATATTCTATAAAGGGGGTCTTGTATCTTGTGGTATAAAGAAAGGCGTCTTTGCACATGTGCACGGTACAGCTTGAGCACGGTACAGCTTGAGCACGGTACAGCTTGAGCACGGT
>OGQP01001446.1_pt1 | contig 14155 bp, 9 predicted proteins | sample 1553251 | NCBI WGS metagenome assembly OGQP01 (sample SAMEA2580016, study PRJEB22360) | human gut metagenome | biome: human gut; feature: human-associated habitat; material: faeces | place: Denmark | collected 2008/2010 | reverse complement strand
GCCGAAGTGCCGTTCTTCTCGCTGGGCTGCGAGGACGAGGACATCGCCCGCTACGGTGCATATGCCGAAGGCGCCATCGACGCTTTGGCGACCGACCCGGCCGATCCGTCACGCGCACTGGTCATCGATTACAAGACGGGTGGCACGCCGGATGAGACGCCGGACCAGCTGCTCGAGAAGCACGCCCTGCAGGCGCGCGTTTACGCCGACGTGTTGCACAAGGCGGGCTTTGAGACGGTGACGGTCAAGTTCGTTCGCGTGGAGCAGGCGAATCCAGCCATCTTCGTCGAACCCGCCGAACCTCAAGTAGTCACCTACAATCTCTAGCCCTCAGATAACTTGCGGTGGAATACGGACTGTTTTGGCCAGAAAATCCGCCAATCAGTCCGTATTTCACCGCAACTGAGAGAGGGGAGGGGTGGGTAGTGCTGCCTGATCGTTCTGATCGCTAAAACCCGTGTTGGTTTGGCTAGGTTCGGGTGCCGTCCGCGCCGTGCGGTAAAATCGTTCAGTCAGAACACGAACCCGCATCGGAGCTCATCACATGGCATTCGTCCATCTGCACAATCACACTGTTTTCTCCATGCTCGACGGCGCAACCCGTATCCAGGATATGGTCAATCGTGCCGTTGAACTTGGCATGCCCGCCGTGGCCATTACCGACCACGGCTATATGTATGGCGTGCCCGACCTGGCGCTGGCCTGCGACGCCGTCAATCACAACACGCCCGAGTACAAAACCTGGAGCCACGACAAGGCCTTCTTGGAAAAGGACCGCCGCGACGAGCTGGTGGAGCCCGATCCCGAGGAAAACCCGCGCGAGCATGCCCAGTATGTGAAGGACATGGCCATGTGGGACGAGAAGGGCAACATCGACGAGCTCAAGCCGCCCCTGGTCATCAAGCCCATCTTTGGGTGCGAGGTCTACTTTACGCCGGACGAGACCCTTGCCCGCGACCACAAGCCCGAGCTCTACCACATGATCCTTCTGGCCAAAGACCAGGAAGGCTACGTCAACCTGATGCAGACGGTCTCCGAGGCCGCCGTGCAGGGCTTTTACTACAAGCCCCGTGTGACGCTCGACAACCTGCGCCGCCATGCCAAGGGCATGATCTGCACGAGCGCCTGCATCGCGGGCATCATCCCCAAATACATCGACCGCGGTGACATGGAGGGCGCCATCAAGTGGGCCGAGACCTTCCGCGACACCTTCGATCCCGGCGACTTTTATATCGAGATCCAGGAACACGGCATCACCACCGACAACGGCCTCACCGACGAGCAGATGGACCGCACGCTCATCGACATCGCCAAGCAGGTGGGCGTCAAGGTCATCGCCACCAACGACTTCCACTACCTGCGCCGCGAGGACGCGCCCGTGCAGGACGTCATCATGTGCATCGGCATGAACGCCAAGGTCGACGACCCCAACCGCATGCGCATGACCGGCTCGGAGTTTTACATGAAGACCGAGGAGGAGATGCGGGCGATGTTCCCGTATTGCCCCGAGGCCTGCGACAACACGCTCGAGATCGCCGACAAGGTCGAGGAGTACAAACTCACCCATGCGCCTCTGATGCCCAACTTCCCGCCGCCGCCGGAGTTCCACATGCCTTTCGAGGAGTTGCGCGAATCGCTCGTCAAGAAGATCGAAGATCAGGAAGAGCTGGCGCGAATCGATGCCTGCCACAGCGTCGAAGAACTCGATGCCTGGGCGGAGGAGAGCAAGGAGCGCAGCGAAAAGCTGATGACGGCCAAACAGTTCTGCTACCTGAAAGACCTGACCTACAAAGGAGCCCACCTGCGCTATGGCGCCGAATTGAGCGAAGAGGTCGAGAAACGCATCCGGTACGAATTGAGTACGATCGAATGGATGGGATTCCCGGGTTACTTCCTCATCGTGTGGGACTATATCCGCGCGGCTCGCGAAATGGGCGTGTCGGTCGGACCGGGCCGTGGTTCGGCAGCCGGATCGGTTGTGGCCTACTGTCTGAAAATTACCAACATAGATCCGCTGAAATACGACCTGCTGTTCGAGCGTTTCCTGAATCCAGAGCGTATCTCACTGCCGGATGTCGATGTCGATTTCGACGAGGACGGCCGCGACGACGTGCTGCATTACTGCGTGCACAAGTACGGGCAGAAACGCGTGGCCCAGATCGTGACGTTCGGTACGATGGCGCCCAAGCTGGCGATCCGCGACGTGGCCCGCGTGCAGAAGCTGGCCCTCTCGGAGAGCGACCGGCTGGCCAAACTGGTACCCGACAAGGTTACGCCCGACAAGAAGGCCGGAGAAACGCCTTTCGACTTCTGCTACAAGGAGTCGCCGGAGCTGGCCGCCGAACGGGAATCCCCGAACCAGTTGATCCGCAATACGCTCAAATACGCCGAAAAGCTCGAAGGCTCGATTCGGCAGACCGGTGTGCATGCCTGCGGTGTAATCATCGGGCAGGACGACCTGGAGAATTTCGCTCCGATGGCCATCGCCAAGGACGCCGATCTGAACGTCGTGGAGTTCGAGGGCAAAGAGGTCGAGAGCGTCGGCCTGATCAAAATGGACTTCCTGGGACTGCGCACCCTCTCGATCATCAAGGATGCCGTAACCAACGTCAAAAACGTGCACGGCATCGATGTGGATATCGACAACATTCCGCTGGACGACGCCCCGACCTACGAGGTTTTCAGCCGTGGCGACACGACCGGCCTGTTCCAGTTCGAGTCCCCCGGTATGAAAAAACATCTGCGCAACCTGAAACCCAACCGTTTCGAGGACCTGATCGCCATGAATGCCCTCTACCGCCCGGGACCGATGGAGTACATTCCCAACTTCATCGCCCGCAAGCACGGACTGGAGCCGGTGACGTACGACATCGCCGATATGGAGGAGTACCTGAGCGATACCTACGGCATTACGGTTTATCAGGAACAGGTCATGCTGCTCTCGCAGAAGCTTGCCGGGTTTACCGGCGGCGAAGCCGATACGCTCCGCAAAGCGATGGGTAAAAAACAACGTGCGGTGCTGGACAAGATGAAGCCTAAGTTCATCGAAGGATGCAGCAAGCGGGGGCACGACGCCAAAATTTGCGAAAAGATCTGGGGCGACTGGGAAGCGTTCGCATCCTATGCCTTCAACAAGTCGCACTCGACCTGCTACGCTTACATCGCCTATCAGACGGGCTATCTGAAGGCGCACTACCCTTCCGAATTCATGGCCGCGCTGCTCAGCCGCAACCTTTCGGACATCAAGCAGATTACGCTCTACATGAACGAGTGCAAGCGCATGGGTATCCGGGTGCTCGGGCCCGATATCAACGAATCGCTCAACAACTTCTCCTCGAACAAGGAGGGCGACGTGCGGTTCGGCCTGGCTGCGGTGAAAGGCGTCGGCGAGGCGGCTGTGGAGAGCATCGTCGCGGAGCGGAACAAGAACGGCAAATTCAAGGACATATACGATTTCTTCGAACGGGTGAATTATACGGCCGTAAACCGCAAATGCCTCGAAAACATCGCCTATGCGGGCGGCTTCGACTCGATCTCCGGGTTCCACCGCTGCAAATTCTTCGGCACCGATCTGCGCGACTCCAGTTCGACGACCTTCATCGAGCAACTGGTACGCTACGGGCAGCGGTTCCAAAGCGAGAAAGACAATGCCCAGCAAAGCCTTTTCGGAGGCGGCGAAGGGGTCGTGGATATTCAGCATCCCGTGATTCCTGCCTGTCAGGACTGGAGCACGCTCGAAACGCTGGGCAAGGAGCGCGAGATGATCGGACTCTACCTCTCGGCTCACCCGCTGGACGATTATGCGGTGATTATCCGCAATATGTGCAAGACGCAGCTTTCGGATCTTGACAACTTGGAATCCCTGCGCGGACAGGAGATCGCCGTGGCGGGGATGGTGATCGCCACGCAGAACCTCGTTACCAAGACGGGCAAACCCTGGGGAAAATTCACGCTTGAAGACTACAACGGCACGCACGAATTTGCGCTTTTCAGCAAGGACTACGAAAATTTCCGCAAATACCTGTTCAACGACTATTTCCTCTTCATCCGGGGCAAGGTCCAACCCAAGCCCTACAACGACAAGGAGCTGGAATTCAAGATTACTTCGATGGTACAGCTCTCCGAAATGCGCGACACGATGATTAAGGAGATGTATATCCAATTGGCGATCGAAGACATCACGCGTGAAATGATCGAGGAGCTGACGCACCGCATCAAAGAGTCCGAAGGATCGACCACGCTGCGGGTGAATGTCTATGACCGGGATGCGCAGGTGAGTGTGAATATGTTCTCCAAACGGCACAAGGTGAGCCTCACGTCGAACCTCGTTTCGTTCCTCGAGGACAATGAAATCAAATATACTATCGTTTAATTTATAATCAAAACATCTAAAAAATTATGGCATTAGCAATCACAAAAGACAATTTCGAGGAGATCTCCGCATCCCAGCTTCCGGTAGTCATCGACTTCTGGGCGGAATGGTGCGGTCCCTGCCGCATGATCAGCCCGATCATCGACGAGCTGGCCGGCGAATACGAAGGCCGTGCGGTCATCGGCAAGTGCGACGTGGATAACAACGACGACATCGTGGGCAAGTTCATGGTCCGCAACATTCCGACGATCGTGTTCATCAAGGGCGGACAGGTCGTGGACAAACAGGTGGGTGCCTGCACGAAAGCCGACCTGGTAAAGAAACTCGAAAAATTGCTCTAATACTTTCGGCAGACGAGCCGACGAAACACGTACGGCGGCGGGGAGGATTCCCTGCCGCCTTTATTTTGTCAGGAAGCGTATGACAGAATGTCATATCGGAGGAGGTGGCACACCGTTTGTTGAATCCATGCGAGAGAATGGCTCTCTTCGGCAGCGGCAACCATAGTCCGCTGTATCAAAAAACGATAAATAATTCAATTAAAAAAATACCATAATACGATGAAAAACGGAAAAATCGGGGTTACCACCGAGAATATCTTCCCCGTTATCAAAAAGTTCCTCTATTCGGACCACGAAATCTTCCTGCGTGAGCTGATCTCCAACTCCGTGGACGCCACGCAGAAACTCAAGGCCCTGGCCTCGATGGGCGACGTAAAAGGCGACCTGGGCGACCTGACGATCCGCGTTTCGGCGGACAAGGATGCCAAAACCCTGACGGTCACCGACCGAGGCATCGGCATGACTGCCGACGAGGTGGAGCGCTATATTAACCAGATCGCCTTTTCGAGCGCCGAGGAGTTCATGGAGAAATACAAGAACCAGGCGATTATCGGCCACTTCGGACTGGGATTCTACTCCGCTTTCATGGTCGCTGACAAAGTGGAGATTTTCACCCGCTCCTACAAGGAGGGCGCCAAGACGGTACATTGGAGTTGCGAAGGATCGCCCGAATACGAAATGGAGGAAACGGCCGAGCAGCGCGACCGGGGGACCACGATCGTACTGCACCTTTCGGCCGATACGCTCGAATACGGCGAAGATTCGAAGGTCGAAGAACTGCTGCGCAAGTACTGTCGCTTCCTGCCCGTTCCCATCGCTTTCGGCAAGGTGAAGGAGTGGAAAGACGGCAAATACGTCGATACCGACAAGGACAACATCATCAACAACATCGCCCCGCTGTGGACCGTAAAACCCACCGAGATCACCGCCGAGCAATACAAGGAGTTCTACCACGAACTCTATCCCATAGGTGAAGAGCCGCTCTTCTCGATTCATCTGAATATCGATTATCCGTTCCACCTGACGGGTATCCTCTACTTCCCGAAGATTCGGAACAACTTCGAAATTCAGAAAAACAAGATCCAGCTCTACTCCAATCAGGTGTATGTGACCGACCAGGTCGAGGGGATCGTACCGGAATACCTCACCTTGTTGCACGGCGTGATCGACTCGCCGGATATTCCGCTGAACGTATCGCGCAGCTACCTGCAGAGCGATTCGAACGTCAAGAAGATTTCGAACTACATCACCCGCAAGGTGGCCGATCGCTTGCAGGAGCTCTTCACGACGATGCGTGCGGACTACGAACAGAAATGGGACGATCTGAAGATCTTCATCGAATACGGCATTATCACCGACGAAAAGTTCGCCGAGAAGGCAGAGAGTTTCATGCTGTGGAAGACGACCGAAGGCAAGTATTTCACCGCCGAAGAGTACAAGGAGGTCGTCAAAGGCAACCAGACCGACAAGAACGGTACGGTCGTTTTCCTCTATGTGGACGATCCCGTAGAGAAAAATTCGTTCCTCGAATCGGCCAAGGCCAAAGGTTATGACGTGCTGGTTATGGACGGACAACTCGACAACCACTATGTCAATTGGTACGAGTCGAAACACAAGGACGCCCGCTTCGTGCGCGTGGACAGCGACGTGATCGACAAGCTCATCCAGAAAGACGAAACGCTCAAGATGTCCCTGAGCGAGGCCCAGCAGGAGATCATGCGTCCCGTATTCGAAAGCCAGATGCCCAAGGACGAGAAGATCCACTACAACATTTCGTTCGAAGCGATGGCGGCCGATGCTGCGCCCGTGGTGATTACGCAGAACGAATTCATGCGGCGCATGAAGGAGATGGCAGCCATCAGCGGCGGAGGTATGAGCCAATTCTACAGCCAGATGCCCGATAACTTCACGATCGCCGTCAATGGCAACAACCCCATCGTGATCGACATCCTGGCCGATGTGGAGAAGAGCTACGGCGACAAGCTGAAGACCATCACCAAAAAGATCGATGCTGCGGTTGCCGAAGAGCGCCGTTTCGACGAAGTGGTCAAAGGCAAGAAAGAGGAGGAACTCACGCCCGAGGAGAAATCGACGCGCGAGGAGCTTTCGAAGAAGATCGTTACCCTGCGCGACGAGCGCGATACGCGCCTGCGCGAAATCGGCGGCGAGAACAAGCTCGTCAAACAGATCATCGACCTGGCATTGCTCTCCAACGGATTACTCAAGGGCAAAAACCTGACGGAGTTCATCCAACGCAGTATCTCACTGATCGAGAAATAGCAGTAAATTACCGTATATCGAAGCGGCGGCTCCTTTTCGGGGCCGCCGCTATTTTATATCGGATAAAATCGTACGGAACTCCCATCCGGGGTTCTCCATCGACGAAAATCCGAAATATCTTCCTCTTGGGAAAAACCGAAATGATCGACTGGCGATTCGTAAAAAAACAGCGTGAATTACAGGTTTTTTTCCAACAGCTCCATAAATCCTTTCGGAGCCCGGCAGGGACGCCGCGTATCGCGGTGGATGAAACCCAGAACCGTAGAACCCGTATTGAGCAGCTCGCCCGCTTCGTTGTAAATTTCGTATTCGAACGTAATACGCGCTTTCGGCAACTCCCGGAGGGAAATTCGAACCGTGATCAATTCGTCGTAATGAGCCGGACGCAGGTACTTGGAGTGTACTTCGAGAATCGGCATCATCACGCCGTCCTTCTCCTCCATATCGGCATACGAAGAGCCGAAACTGCGGAGCAGCTCCGAACGGGCTGCTTCGTAATAGCAGATGTAATTCGAATGGTGTACGATACCCATCTGATCGGTATCCTTATACCAGACTCTGAATTTGAAATCTCTTGTCAGCATGGCGTTAAAACTCGATTAGTATATGGCCCGACGGCATTTTTCCCGCCGTCCTCAATAATTCCGGAGTACCTTTGGCGGTTATCCGAAGCACACCGGGCCTACCTTCGATCCGCACGGGATATTCACCCGGAGGCGGAAGCAGCTTGAGAGCCTCTCCCGAGGCGATATGTCCTGCGCAGTCCACATCGCCTGCCAACAGATACGGATGCGACAGCATCCGGGCAGCTTTATTCATATCTCCCCGCTCGATCAGACGACGAATGACCGTCGAACTCACCTTCTCGGCATCGACATCCTGTTTCTCGATCTCCGTCACACGGAAGCCGAACTCGTCATGCAATCCGTTGAGCAGCCGGTAATCTCCCTCCTTGTCGTGGCCGAAGCGGTGGTTGAAACCGACGACCAGATTCTTCACCCCCACCTTCCCGATCAGATAGTCCTTTACGAAACTCTCGGAAGGAATCCGGCTGAAGGCCCGGTCGAACGGAATCACGATCAGATTGTCGATTCCGAACCGGTCGAGCAGGTATATCTTCTCTTCGAGCGAAGTCAGCAGCCGCAGCCGCTCCTGTGTACCGAGCGTCACGCGGGGATGCGGGTCGAAGGTCAGCACGATACTTTCTCCCCCGACAGCGGCCGCCTCCCGGCGAATCCGGTCGAGCAAAACCCGGTGTCCGCTATGAACTCCGTCGTACGATCCGACGGTAGCCGCCGGCGAACGGAACGAAGGCAGATTTTCGAAGCCGTGGAATACTCGCATCGACACCTTAATTATTGTCGTTATTCTCTTCGGATTCCTTGACGCAGTAAGCAACCTTTTCCAGAAGAGTCGTAATATCGTAATTCTCCACGTAGATACCTTGCGGGAAATTCAGGCGTGTCGAGGTAAAGTTGAGTACGCCCTTGATGCCGGCGTTGATGATCGGCACGACCAGTTCGGGGGCGACTTTGGTCGGCGAAGATACGATGACGATCGAGATGTCGTTCTCCTGGACGACCTTCTCGAAACACTCCATGTGGTAGCACGGAATGTTGTCGATCGCAGTATCCACTTTTGCGGGATCGACGTCGAACGCGACCGTGATCCGCAGCTTCAGGCTCTTCCCGTTGAAATATTTGGTGATGGCCTGCCCCAGGTGACCCATACCGATTACGGCGATGTTCACCGGGCTTTCGCTGTCGAGGATGTTGCTGATAAAATCGATCAACACCTTTACGTCGTAGCCTTTCTTGGTATCGCTCGAGAACCCGATCAACATCAGATCCCGACGCACCTGCACAGCCGTAATGCCGTGAATCCCGGCCAGCACGTGCGAAAAAATGTGGGTAATGCCCTCCCTATGGCAGGCGAGCAGCGTACGGCGATACTCGCTGAGCCGCTCGATCGTTTTTTCGGGAATTCCGTTGGGTATTAAAGCCATTTCAATCTACGGTAATGGTGAAGTCCGGTCGGTAGCTCACACGCATCCAGTTTTGGTTGACATGGTTGGACCCTCCGGGCATTTGCTGGAACGTATAAGAGGTTTGCAGCGGCGTGTAGCGGCGTCCCTCCATATCGTACTGGATGTCGGAATACATCGCCGGAACGAAGATCATCGCCGCATCGTAACCCCGGTAAGAGTAGAGCGACGGCAACGCCCCGAAAGCTTTGATGTAGTCGCTGTCGAAAGTCTTGATTACCTCGGCATCGCGTTTGGCGTGATAAGTCGAGAAGAGCACGAGCCGGTCCTTGAAGTAGAGCGCCCGATCGAGGTTCCCGAAGCGGTTCCAACGCGAATTGCCGACGATCGTGAAACGGGGAGGCGTCTTGCCGCGGGCTACGAGGTTGGTATTGGCCGAAGCGATGGCTGCCAGAATACGGTCCACTTCGAGCCCGCTGTCGCTCAAAACAATCAGCAGGTTGTCCTTGCCATTGGCCAGCAGCGACGAAAGCCCCTGGTCGCCCTCCTTGACAGCGTAACGATAATTATGCCGCGCGTAAGGTACACCCTGCAGTGCAGCCAGAATTTCCCGTTCGAACTCCCGGTCGTTCTTCTCTCCGTAGATCAAGGTAACCTGTTTGTGCTCACCCTGAGTCAGTTCTTCGATTTTGGCATATTTCCGCATCTGGGGCGGTGCCATCTGAAACAAAACATCGCTATCGACGTTCTTGACATCGGCCAGAGGCGATACGACCGGCACGGCATACTCCTCGGCATACCCGATTACGGCAGGAAGTTCCTCTTCGTAAACCGGACCTACGATCAAACGGGCCGCCCGAAAATCGGCGTCGTCCACGATCGTACGGAGTCGGTCGCTTTCCTGCCGGGTATTGAACAGATCGACCCGAACGGAGTATCCGTACTGGGTCTTTATCTTTTCAAGCCCCAGGAGAAATCCCTGGTAGAAATCGAGATAATTCGGATTCTGTTTGTCGCCATCGGTCATCGGCAGCAACAGCGCCACACGAAGCGGCTCTCCGCTGCTCAATGCCAGAAAATCCACCTCTTTCACCTGGGGTTCGACCGTCGTCAAGGTATCGCTCTCCGTTGGCTCGGGCTGTCCGAATCGCTCTTCCTGCACCGGCTCGGTCGCGGACTTTGCATCGCCGGGGACTTTCAGCATACTTCCCGAGCGGAGTTCTTGAGCCGAGATACCGTTCAGCCGCTCCAGATTTTCGACCGTCGTACCGAAGCGACGGGACAGCGCGTACATCGTCTCCCCGGGAGCTACGATGTGATACATATAACCCTCCTCGGCAACCAGGTTCAGACGATCCTTGTACTGCTCCCATGCCGCCGTGTTTTCCGCTTCGTCAGTCTTGCCGACCGCCTTTTTGCGAATCAAAATGACCGAACCCGGTTTCAGGTGAATCGGATCCAGGCCGGGATTGTCCTCCATGATGGTTTCGACCGAGATCGCATAGCGCCTCGAAATCCCATAAAGGGTTTCGCCCTTCTGCACCGTGTGCTGATCGAAGGTCTTCTTCAGCTTTTTAGGAGAAAGCTGCTCCTGTACGACGACACCCGTTTCCACGACCGGGATTTTAAGGCTCTGGTCGGCTTTGAGCCCTTGAGCGAGCTGCGGATTTTCGGCGGCGATCACCTGTTCCGCCACTCCATAGGTTTTGGCCAGCGAATAGAGGGTTTCCCCGTGCCGGACGTTGTGGACATAGTATTTTGCACCGTTGATATAAACGATCGTCTGCGATTTCTCGATAGACTGCGGCTCCTGGGCATAAAGGTTCGCCCCGGCCGTCAGCAACATCGCGGTACAACACAGTTCCTTCAGCATAGTCTATTGTTTCTCGTTTTTCTCCCGGCAGCGGATTTCGGTAATAATTTTCTTGGTATAGAGCGGGAAATCGCCGTTCATCATCCAGGAGTAATAGCTCGGCTCGACGCGGAAAACCTCCGCGACCGAACGGCCCTTATATTTGCCGAATCCGAAGACCTCTTCCCCTTTTTCGTTATAGAGGATGCGTCCTGCAAAGTCGGCGGATTCCGCCCGCGTGGAAAATTCAGCCAGAGCCGCGACATCGTTCTGCAACTCCCCGTAACGGTCCAACTGGGCTTTCAGCACTTCGTACGTCGCCAACGTATCGGCTTCGGCCGAATGGGCATCCGCGAGATCCTTGCCGCAATAGAACTTATAGGCCGCCACCAGCGTCCGCTGCTCCATTTTGTGAAAGATATTCTGCACGTCGATGAATTTACGTTTGCGGAAATCCACGTCCACACCGGCCCGCATGAACTCCTCGACCAGCATCGGCAGACCGAGGCGTGTCGAATTGACCCCGCCGAAGTCGCATCCCTCGATAAACTGGGCCAACGACTTGGCGATTTGCGGAAAAAGCGGGCAATCCTTCACGTCTTCGTCCGTAATGCCGTGAATGGCCGTAGCTTCGGCCGGAATCGGCATTCCCGGATTGATCCGCCGCGTACGGACGATCTCCTCGCCGTCGGGCATAACCTTGACCATCGATATTTCGACGATGCGGTCCCGTGCGATGTCGATGCCGGTCGTTTCCAAGTCGAAGAAAATGATCGGCCGCTTGAGATTGAGCTCCATCCGGGTTATGCGTTAATCATCATCGGCATAAGCAGCATGAGCGTCGCGCTCGACTGCTTGTCGTCATAGACGGGTTTGAATACGCCGGCACGGGTCGAATCGGCCAATTCGATGACGATGGTCGGCGTATCGATGTTGGAGAGGATTTCCACCAGGAACGTCGATTTGAAACCGATCGTGATATTCTGGCCTTCGTAGCTGCAACTGATCGTTTCGTTGGCCGATACCGAGAAATCGATGTCCTGCGCCGTAAGGTTGATCCGATTGTCGGCGATGTCCATGCGGATCAGGTTGGTCGTGGGGTTCGAGCAGACGGCCACGCGCTTGATGCCGTTGACCAGTTCGATACGATCGACGAGCACCTTATTGGGATTCGCGGCCGGAATCACCGCGTTGTAATTCGGGTAGTTGCCTTCGATCAGGCGGCACACCAGCGTATGGTTCTTGAGCTGGAACATGGCGTTTTTCGAATCGAAGCTCACCTTGATCGCGTCTTCCTCCTTGAGCAGCACCGATTTGAGCAGGTTGGCCGGCTTCTTGGGCAGGATGAACGACGAAGCCACTTCATTAGCGGTTTCCACCTCGTATTTCACCAGCTTGTGGGCGTCGGTACCCACGAATGTAAGCATCGAAGGGGCCAGGTTGATATAGACGCCGTTCATCACGGGACGCAGCTCGTCGTCGGCCGTGGCGAAAATCGTTTTGTTGATGCCGTTCACCAGCACGTCCACATCGAGCGTCAACTCCTTGCAATCGGCCGAAAGAGCCGGGATCGCCGGATAGCTCACGGCGCTGGCGCCGGGAATCGAGAGCGAACCGCTTTTCCAACTCAAACGGATCTCCCAGTTCTGATCGTTCACTTCGATCGTCAGAGGCATTTCGGCGAACTCCTTCAGCGAATCGAGCATCAGTTTGGCCGGAGCTGCGATGGTGCCTCCGCTTTCGACGCCGTCCACGCGAATCGAGCCCACGAGCGTGGTTTCCAGATCGGAAGTAGTCACCCGCAGCTCATCCCCCTTGAGCTCCATCAGGAAATAATCCAGGATGGGCAATGTATTTTTATTGCTGATTACTTTGCCGGTCGTAGCCAGGAGAGAGAGCAATGCAGAACTTGATACGGAAAATTTCATAGGTTTTTCAGTTGTAATTTATCTTGATTAATCATTTTTCGGTTTGGACTCCGTTACAGTGCAACGGGATTCATTACGAGCGGTTCGGGAGGGACTGCTCCGCCCGGGGCCGCCGCCTGTCTGTCGCTAAAGCGAGGCCAGTTTATCGAGCGCCGTCTGGATCATCTTTCTGACGAAAGGTTTATAATCCGTGCAGGCGTCCAGCGCGATCCGCTGGGCGATGATCGTACAGATCGTGGCGGCTTTGTGGCCCATGAGAGCGGCCAGCCCGGCCAAAGCAGAACTTTCCATCTCGAAATTGGTGACCCGGCGTCCGTGATAGTCGAACGACTCGATCTTCTCGTTCAGATGGATGTCGGCCGGTTCGAGACGCACCCAGCGTCCCTGCGGCGCATAGAAGCCGGGGGCGGCGATGGTGATGCCTTCGATGGTTACGTCGCGGAAAAGCTCGGCCAGCGAAGGATCCGCATCGATGAAATAGGGCTTCGGAAGCAAATCGCTCCAACCCGTATGTTTCATAAAAGCCTTCTCGATCTCCAGGTCGCAAACCTCGTTGCGCCCCTTGTAGTAATTCAACAGACCGTCGAAGCCGACCGAAGTGCGGGCGAAGACGAACTGCCCCACTTTAATGTCGGGCTGAATGGCGCCCGAAGTACCCAAACGGACCAGCGTGAGCTGCCGCTTCTGCGCCTTCTCCTGCCGCGTGGCGAAATCCACGTTGGCCAGCGCATCGAGCTCCGTAACCGAAATGTCGATGTTGCCGATGCCGATACCGGTCGAAAGCACGGTCATCCGCTTGCCTTTGTAGGTACCCGTCACGGTATTGAATTCACGGTTGGAAACGCTGCACTCCTGCGTATCGAAAAAGGAAGCTACCATGGCTACACGGCCGGGATCCCCCACGAGAATTACGATGTCGGCGAGCTGCTCCGGCTTGAGGTGCAGGTGGAAAATCGATCCGTCGTCGTTGATTATCAATTCGGAAGAAGGTATGGTTCTCATAGTGTCGGTTTTTATATTTTCATAATTGGCATAAAAGTACTACATTTACCTCGAATTTCAAAAAATACGCCACGATAAATTTTCCATAAATATATTGTATCCCGCTCGGCGGAATACAAGACAAGAGATATTGCAACATGACTCTCATCAAATCCATTTCCGGCATCCGGGGGACGATCGGCGGCCCTGCGACGGAGAACCTCACTCCGCTCGATATCGTTAAATTCACCACCGCTTACGTGCGTTTCATCGCCGAATCCGCACCCGGGAAAAGGCTCAAAATCGTCGTGGGCCGCGACGCCCGTATTTCGGGCGAAATGGTCGGCGACATCATCGAAGGCACGCTGCTGGGCTGCGGCGCGGACGTAGTGAACATCGGACTCTGCACTACGCCGG
>OGQP01001445.1_pt1 | contig 14156 bp, 9 predicted proteins | sample 1553251 | NCBI WGS metagenome assembly OGQP01 (sample SAMEA2580016, study PRJEB22360) | human gut metagenome | biome: human gut; feature: human-associated habitat; material: faeces | place: Denmark | collected 2008/2010 | reverse complement strand
GTATTCAAAGCAGCCATATAATAATTATCGACCCGCGGAGCCCCCATTCCGGCGCCGGAGAGATCGGACAACGGAACCCGGACGGTCTGCGTGTCGTCGAAATCCATCCGCACGATGATACCGCGCATAAGCTGCCCGTAAGTCCCGGGGGTAAATCCGCCGATATCGACCATGAGCGTACGCACGGCATTTTCGCCTGCGGGAAGGTCTAATCCCAATTTTCCACCCGCAGGTAACGTTCCCTCGGTCTGGATGCCGTTTTCCGCGCAGCTGACCGGATTCTCCAGCCTCCGGCCGGGTTCCGCGGCGTCTTCCGCCGGGGGTGGGGGAGCCTCTTCCACCGTAAATGTCCGCACTTTCGTCCCCGGAGCATAAGTCCGGTAATTGACATGGTAGACATAGCCGCGGTTCAGATCGTCGACCGTGATTTTACACCGCCTGGCATAGGGGATCGGGTAATAGAAGGATGCTCCCTGGAAGCGGGGATAATGCTCGTGCATATAGATCATTCCCGAGGGAATTTCCACGGGGAATTTGGAAATATCGAAACTTGGGATTACAATACTGGGATGCTGCTCCCCGTCGAAATAGAACCGCAGGTTAGCCGTACCGGCCCCACCGGTCGTAATGATACGTGTAATGGCTCCGGGACCCTGCTCGTCGAAAAGCACGCGTTCAACCCGGCCGTCGTTGGCTTCATAGCGTTCGAATCCGGCCCAGTCGTCATTGGCATGCCACCACGGGGTTCCCGGAAGCAGTGACCGGCGATCGTAACTCGTCAGTTGACGAGCCTCATAATAAGGCTCCGGGAAACACGCATCGGCCTGGGGATCGCCCATTTCATCCATCAGGGAGGAGAGAGTGACCCAGCCTTCGGAATCGGCCGAAGAATATTTTTGCAGAGCGTTGCAGCCCCCAAGGCACAGGCCAAACAGGAAAACAACTGTGATACGGAAGTTTCTTTTTATCATTTTCGTTTCAGGTTTAAAGCATGATTACATCATCAACATAATAACGGCACACAATCCGAACAGGACGGCACCCGCGAGGTTCACCAGATAACCGCGGCGCAAGGAGGTTCGCTTCGACACGGCGCCGATCAGGTAAGGCAAGACGCTCGCCCCCAACAATCCGGTCGCAAAGGTTATCCCGAAGGCCGTTCCATGAAATGCGGGATCAACCCGGGAAAACATATAGCCGAAAATATTGGGGCAGACCGAACCCATTGCAAGTCCGAGCACGACAACCCCTACTGCAGCCACAATACGATTCTTCAAAAGGGTCATAACCACCAATGTCACGATGGCGATAAGAGCCAGTATCAACAACACCATCGGGGTATTAGCCGGAGTGACGAATGTCGCGGTCACCAGACGCGAGACCATAACGGCTATGAAGAAAAGGGATAATACCCGGTTTGCCAGTTTATCCGCAGCGCCCAGCCGGGACATATAGGTATTGGCCCAGGCACTTACTCCGTTTTCGACGCCAGCCCCGAAAAAGTTGGTAACCAAGGCTATGAGAAAAAACGAACTGGTGAGGACTGCCGGAAGATCCCCGAAGTTGAAATGCGAATCGATGACGGGATATTCGGCCAGACTCGCCAATACAGCAGCCCCCAGCAGTAGCCCCGCAAAAAAAAGCACGGTCGCCCTGTAACCGAAACGCTGCAACGAGCCGGTAAGGAAAAACGAAACAAAGAAAGCCCCTACCCCGTAAAATCCGTTCCCGAGGTTGGTCGCAGCAGCGGCGTTGCCACCACCGAACAACACCAGCGGCAACAACGTATTGCCAACCGAGATGATACACATGGCCCCCACACTCAGCAAGACGTAAACCGATAGATATTGTCCGTATCGGCGGCAAAATGCCAGCAGCAACAGAGCCGCAGCAGTAAACCCAAACCCGAAGCGGGCGACCAGAGCATGTCCCAGAAGGTCTATGGAGGCCGAAAGCACAATGACACCCACTGCTCCTGCGAACATGAAGCCCGAAAAGAGAATACCCGCCTTCGAATCGTCCACCCGCAGGCGTTCGGCGATATCGTGCTTGAGTCCTACGAGCAGAGAAATAAGCGCTCCGTAGACCGCCAGACACAAAATAGCAATTAACTGAATCATTTTAGGTCGTAGTTTTATGGTTTTTTCGAGGCTTCGACGGCCAATACCAAAGCCGCCATATCGCCGATATGTTCACCCAGTCCGGCCGGTACAATCCGGCACTTCGCAGCGGAAAAGCCGATCGCCTCCCGGTGTACCACCTCCAGCATATAAGGCTCGATCAGATCACGAGACCGGCCGAAAATACTGCCCAGAATGATTACCTCGGGGTTCAGTACGTCGATAATCAGCGCAAGTCCGCGCCCCAGATAGCTGGCCACCGTCCGGTAAACCTCCCGTGCGGTTTCATCGCCGGCATAGGCAGCCTCGGCGATCGATTTGGCCGTCACGGCGGGCAGCTCTGCCGCAATATGCGGTCTTGGCCCCCATCTGGATACGTTGGCGAGCCATCGTCTGCCCCACCTGCGCAATACCGCCGCCACTGCACCAGCCTTCGAAGGAACCCTCCTTACCGAACCCCACAGGCCCATGCCCGGACAGGCGCAGGTGTCCCACCTCGCCGGCAAGATCGCACGTACCCGAATAAAGGCGTCCGTCGAGGATGAGCCCGGCACCCATTCCCGTACCAAAGGTAAAAAATACTACGTTATCATAGCCTTTTCCTGCGCCATATTTCCACTCAGCCATGGCACACGCGTTCGCGTCGTTCTGGACAAAAGCTTTGATTCCCAGACGTTTTTCGGTCATTTCGACAATCGGCACGTTGTCCCATCCCGGCAGGTTCGGCGGTGAAAGTATAATGCCGTTGCGGCTGTCGAGCGGCCCCCCGCAGCTGATACCTATACCTGCAATCTGCGACAGCTGCAAGCCATTTTTGTGCAAAAGTTCTTCCGTACTGCTATAAATCGCAGTAAGGGAGGCTTCCGGGCCCTTTTTTGTCGGGAAGACAATCTTCTCGACAATGTTTACCTGCCCCGAGGCATCCGTTTCGCCCAGGATAGTCGCACATTTTGTCCCGCCGATATCAAATCCAATGAGTTTCATAATTAATCAAAATATTGAGGCCGGAGGCAGTATGCAAAAACCTGCCTCCGGCATGTTCTATTTAATCTTTACAATTTCTGTATAGATACGTTCATCGACACCATGTATCTTCAGTCCGATACGGGCATAAAGGACGGGGTACTTGTCAACGATCTCCTTGATATTCACAGAAATGTTGTTCACCCCCTCGGCCGGCTGTTCGAAATTGGAAGTTACTACTGAACGGCCGCCACGGTCATCTACGAAACGGGTTTTACCGACAAAGAGCGTCATCGCCTCAATTGCCTTGCCCCCGGCAATGCTTTTCACGGAACAAACTCCGTTGAGCGTATTGCCCGAAAGCGTGATATTCGAATTCCGGAGCAGGTAATACGGCACCACTTCAAAATCGAGCTGCTTACCACCCTTAATCGTAAATTCCACGGGTTGACAATCATCGGTCCAAGGGCCATTGCCCGGACGCGGTACGAACCGGTACTCTCCTGGAAAAATCCGGGCGGCAAAGGTACCTTCCTGCGCAATTGCAACCTCAATTTTATCACCCAGTTCATAACTATCCTGCTCCAGGTCGAATTTGATGGATCCGTGCCGCAACTGGAGCGGTTCCCCCTGATAAGTGACCCGTCCGGAAAATTGCGCTTCCGGTTCATCGTAATTATCCAACCCGCAGCCTTGCATCAGCCATGCACCTGCCAGCAATACGGTTGCCTTCATTATTTTTTTCATAACTATTCTTCCTTTAAAATTACTGATAGGGATTCTTTACCAGTTTCGGATTGTTATTCATCCATCCCTGGTCTATGAAATTATAATAATTCTTCAACTGGAAATAAAGCGGATAACGGGTCATCTCACATTTGATCTTCTCATAGACCCATTTGCCGTCCCGCGCATCGCCGGGCATGTTCACCTTATACGGGAACAACGCATAATGTACGGCACGGGGATTATCAGCCTGTCCATCCCAGATTTCATGGGCCATTCGCCAGCGTTTCAGATCCCAGAATCGATGGTTCTCGAAGGCGAGCTCCACCCGACGTTCATGCACGATATCCTCGAATGTCAACCGGTCGAGCTTGCCAATACCGGCACGGTCGCGAAGATCATTGACATAACCGAGTATTTCAGACCGTGAAACTTCGGGTAATTCGAGACCCGCTTCCGCAGCAATGAGCAATATTTCGGCATAGCGAAAACGCACGAACCACATATCGCCTCCCTGGCGTGTCGAAGATTGTTTTTTCGTGTCGAGGAACTTGCGGATCCCGAACCCCGATTTGTTCCGGTGATTGTCGTTATTGAGCAATGGGCCATTAATACTGGTGATAAGGTTACCCTCATCGTCCTTACTTCCCGACACGCCGATTTCCTTTTCCCAGACGCCGTTTCTTAAAGCAATCCGCCCGGCCTGAAAAACGATCTCCTGCTCCTTGAATTCCGCCCCCGGATAGATTACCGTTCCCCACAAGCGCGCATCCTTGTTCTTGAAAAGATCTTGTGCACGGTCGTAAAATATATATCCGTCCGCATCCGATGTACGAAGGGTTCCGTCCCGGTCATCGACATATTCGTAATCCTCGACCAAATTCAGGATCGGCGTGAGATGTGCCGACTCTTCATCTTCGGCTACCGACGTCGGGATATTATGGTAGGAAAACGCCGTCGTATTACCCGGATAATAATGATCGAGCGTCCAGATCACCTCGGGATTATTCGTCTTCGAAGTCAGGGCTTCATAGAAGTTGGCCTGTTTATCGGTATTGTTCCGATACAAATCATACCCGCCTTCGGCGATAATCTCCTTGGCCGTTTTGTAGGCTATGTCGTAATAATACGAAGCCTTATCAGCCGGAATGCCGACCTCGCCGCCATCTGTTTTTATCTGCGGCGTTTTCAAGGCATTATACTTGGCAATGGAGGCAGCATAGAGGGCGGCACGTGCTTTCAACGCCAGCGCCGTCCACTTCGAGGCACGTGCGGCATTCTTTGTATGTTCGGGCTTCAGGTAATTCCGGGCAATGTCTTCGCATTCGGAGATGATATAATCGTAAAGCTCCGCCTCCGTCGAACGGGCATATTGCAACGCCGTGACATCCATACCCGATGAATAGGAGAACACTTCATCGCCGACAATCGGCATACCACCCAGGCAACGGCACATATTGAAATAGGTCCAGGCTCGCAGAAAACGCACTTCCCCCTCCAGGTTATTCCGTTCGGCAACCTCCATTTGGGTGGCTGTCGTACGCAATCCCTGCAGGAACTGGTTGATGTTACGTATCAGGCCATAGTCGTAGACCCGGAAATGGTCGTCGCCGAACCCGTTCCACTGCTGCGGCGCACCATTCGACCAACAAGCCTCATCCCCATAGATATGGGCCATATCGTCATCGACGGACGGCCCCCAATTGACGCGCCCGTACAGGTTCGCCAACGCCGCAAGGGTCATTTTATCGTCTTTGAACACGTCGTCATTGGGAATAATCCCCTCGGCTTCGCGATCCAGAAACCCGTTACATCCCACAAGCAACACGACGGACAGGGCTACTGACAAATATTTATGGATACTTTTCATAGCAATGCAAGTTTAGAAGGTTAATTTAATGCCGGCCCCGTACATGCGGTTAGTCGGATAGTTCAAACCGGCTTCACTCGTAATTTCGGGATCGATATCCAGATCATTGAGGTTATCGATCGAGAAAAGATTCTGTCCGAACAAATAGGCTCTGAGCTTAGTGATCCCCACTTTGCGGAACCATTTTCGGGGAAAAGTATACCCCAGCTCGAAATTTTTGAGTTTCAAATAAGCCACATTCGTATACCAAAAATCACTCGTCCAATAGTTGCTGTGGTTGGTGTTTCCTTCAAGTGCCGTAGGATACTTACCCGGAATAAGCCGACTTGCGGGATCCGAGATATCGGACAAGCGCCATTGATCCCCGAGAATATACGACCCGGAGTTACCGCCATCCCAAAACGGGCGGCTCAGCTCGTAATTGATGTTATAGGTTCCGAACGCACCGCCCGTAAAATCCATTGCGATGTCGATACCTTTCCAATCAGCTGTGAAATTCAATCCGAAATTGAGGTTGGGCATCGACCCGCGGGCATACCCGATCGGACGCTCGTCCTGATTGTTTATTACGCCGTCCCCATTGAGGTCTTTGTACTTTATATCGCCCGGGCGCAGTGTGGTATTACCCTGCCCGTCTATGTCTACCGGATAACCGGCGATCTCTTCCCACGAACGGAACTGCCCATCGGAAAGGTAACCCCAGGTAATATTTGCGAAACGCTCGTTGAGCGAACTGCGGTATTCGTGCCAGGAGTTTCCGAAACGGGGCAAATATTGATGCCAGTCGTATTTTCGCGAATAGGTAAAGGTAGCGCCGATAGAATAATTGAAGTCCCGCACTTTGTCGTGCCATGTAATCTGTCCGTCGAAACCTTTGAACATGTCGGAGTTGAGATTCTCTTCCGGCAGGCTGAATCCAGCCTCATTGGGAATAAGGACATCGTAGCGGCTCGCTTTCAGACCGTCGGCTTTACGCTGGAAATAGTCGATCGATCCGCTCAGCCGATTGTCGAAGAACCCGAAGTCGACACCGACGTTGAAGAGCTTGATCTTCAGCCAGGAAATATTGGTTACCGGTAATCCGCGCGGGGCCGCACCGACGATATTGGCTCCGTCGAGAACAGCACCGCCCGAACCGTAATTGTAGCCGGACAAGTATTCAAACGGCCCGATCAGGTCATCCTGGCCGACCATGCCGTATGACACACGGAATTTGAGGTTACTGAAAACTTTCGAAAAACCGGCATTTTTCCAGAAATGCTCCTCGGAAACGTGCCATCCGAACGAACCCGAAGGAAAAAAGCCCCAGCGATTGCCCGGTTTAAACCGCCACGAACCGTCGTAACGTCCTGCGAATTCGAACAGATACCTATTGTCATAGTTATAATTGAGCCGCGTGGCAAAGCCCACTCGTGCCGTTTCCCGTTTCCGGTAGTCGTCGTATTTTTCCAACGAATTATAATCTATATAGGTAATTGAATTAGCTGCCGGGCGCGACCATGTAAGGAACCCGGGATTTTCCGTCCGGAAAAATTCACCGACCAACACGCCACCGACGGTATGTTTTCCAAAGGTTTTTCCGTAGATAAGCTGTGCCTGTCCTGTTACCTGCTCTTCCATATTGACGATACGTTCACGGAAGGGATTCGTCAACTCATAAGCCACGGGATAAGTGTTCGTCGCCGGATCGTAGGAGTAGAGTTTATACAGGTACTCCTGATTGTTATAGAAGCGATCTCCAAGATAATACCCCAACATACCGGTCAGTTTCAACCCGTCGACAAGTTCGTACTCGGCGTTGAGAGCCAGTTGCCCGACACGGACTTTGTCCGAATAATACCCCGAAATATCATAATTGAGAATGGCGAAGTTCGATGACATGACATTCGACGTGATCTGCGGATACATGGGATTGTCATTCGCATACGGCCCTTTGGTCGGAATATTACGGTAGATGGCAAAAATGGCCTGCCACACATCGTCGCCCCCCGGTACGCCGGGATGCTTATCCTGCTCAATACGCCCGTTGAAGCGAGCACCCACCTTTAATTTCTTAGTCAGCTGGATATCGACATTGAACTGTGCATTGTAACGCTCGAACTCCCCGTAATTATGAATCGTATTCTCATCGTATGTCCGGCTCAGGGCGATATAATAATTCACCTTCCCCGATTTGCCGGAAACATTGACCCCGGCGTAATTCTGCGGAGCATGCTTATTCACCACCATGTCGTACCAGTTGTAACTGCGCTTGGTACCGTTGCGGTATCCCTCCAGGTCTTCGAGGGTATAGGTCGGGGTGCGTCCCTGGATCACATCCGACTGGATATGCGCCCGCACGAATGTTTCGGCATCGGCCGGCTTGGGGAACCGGAACCACGATTTGCTGCCGTAATAGCCGTTGAACGATACGGTATGCGTATCGGTAGCATTCTTTCCAGACTTGGTTTGTACGACCACGACTCCGTTTCCGGCCTCGAGTCCATAAATGGCAGCTGAAGCGTCCTTGAGTATGGATATCGACTCGATATCGTTGAAATCCAAATTATTGAAGGCGCCTTCATTAGAATGCAAACCGTCGATAATGTACAACGGGGTTCCCAGTCCGCGGATACCGATCGTAGTACCCCGTCCGGGACGCCCGTCCGTCTGCCTGAAATTCACCCCGGCAATTTTCCCGGCCAGGGCAGTCGTCGCATGCGTCGCAGCACTCTGCCCAAGCTTCGAAGCTCCGATCGATGAAATAGCCCCCGTCAGCGATTGTTTCTTTATCGGATTGCCATATCCGGTGATAACAACGTCTTCGATGAGCGTCTTATTCTCGACAAGTTCGATCGTAAAATCCGTCTTTGCCCCTACAACCAATTCCTGCATTTCATATCCCAGGAAAGAGATCTGCAACACGTCTCGGGGAGCTGCATCAATGGAAAAGTTCCCCTCTGAATCCGTCAAAGTACCGCGCGTCGTCCCCCGAACGACAATACTGGCTCCGACAGCAGGAAGGCCATCCGGTGTCAACACATGCCCCGAAACTTTCTGCGCAGGATTTTGCACTTCATACGCAGAGGATTCGGATGGAGATGCGGATACCCGGACAAATACCGTCCCGGGTATACCTCCTCCAAACAAGAACAGAAATAAGATAAATGTTCTTTTCATAAGTGAAGTTTTAGGTTGGGTTAATAAAAGGAGTTCTGGTATTCAATCCGGCTCTGCCGGAAAGTATCATATAAGGTTCGGTTTTTCCCGCACAAACGACAAGATAACATATCGTTCCTGATTCGGGCATATGTTTTTTCAGTTTGCTAAGGCAAATGTAAATTATTAAATTTATATATGCAAATAATTTCTAATAAAAATGATTGTTTTATTTTTACAATTACATCAACAATAAATTTACAATAATATGAAACACCCTTATGAACACACCTGTAATTAACACACAACAGCCCATATATGGCATTATCAATCATCGCAGTGCTAATCCCATCAACACAGCGACACAAGGAACACGCATCAACATTATTTACATATATATTACATTTTACCACTTCCCAAGTATCACAAAACTTTTCATTTACATTTTTTTTACTACCTTTGTAAAGTTTTTAAAACAATCTGAATGGAACCAAAAGCAAATTTCAAGAACATTCTCGAAGCAGTCCGCCATGACATCCGCAACAACATGCCGGCAGGCACCCTTCTGCCGACTGAAACTGAACTTGCGGCACGCTACAATGTGTCACGACCAACGATCGCCAAAGTATATAACACCCTCCAAAAGGAGGGATATGTCTTGAAAAAACAGGGTATCGGGACTACGGTGATCTACCAAGGGATAAACCATAAAACAACATTCGGACTGTTATTGCCGGGGCCAGGCGAGTCGGAGATTTTCGCAACGATCAGCGACCGATTCATGGAACGGTCGCAAAAAGGGGATTTCGAGTGCATCTGGAATGGGGCGACTTCGGGCAATGCGGAAATCAGGCGCGACCTGACGGAGAAAAGTTGCGAAGAATATATCGAACAGAAAGTCGACGGGATCTTTTTCGCACCGCTGGAACGCATTCCGCAAGGCAACGAACTTAATAATGAGATTTGCCGCAGGATCCGCGAAGCTGGCATTCCGCTCGTGCTGATCGACCGGGATATTGTAGAGTTCCCGGACAGAAGCGAATTCGACCTCGTCAGCCTCGACAACCTCAATGCAGCTTACACCATGGCTGAACATCTGATTTCTGCCGGGTGCGACCACCTGCTGTTCTGCTTCCGGCCGGATTCGGCGGGATCGGTGCGTATACGGCAATTCGGAGTTTCGGCTGCTGCACAAAAACAGGGATTCCATTTCGGTTCCGAAAATGTATGCTGCGGCAATCCGGAAGACATGGATTTCGTCCGTGAATTAGACATCCGTCCCGGACATACAGGCATTGTATGTGCAAACGATGCAACCGCTGCCGTGCTGATGTCATCCCTCGGTGCCCGTGGCATTAAAATAATGTCAGACGCCCTTCTTTGCGCATTCGATGACATGAAATATGCCAAGCATCTGAAATATACACTGACCTCCTACCGCCAGCCTTGCGAACAAATAACGGATGTCGCCATTGAGCTGATGCTCCGCCGCATGAAAACGCCCGACGCACCGGCACTGACCATCAATCTACAGGGGGAAATATGCCCGAGAGATTCCAGCCGGTTCGCAGAAATCGAGTAATACCCACTATAATCAGCTACAAACAGGTATCTCAAGGAACAACCGTACAACCTACAACCTCATGATTCGCTTTCAAAAAATCCTCGTCTGTTCTTGCCTCATAGCCGGGCTATGGAGTTGCAAGACAAAATCGGAATGCATTCCCAACACGCTCCGCCCATCGGCTTACCCTTTGATCACGATCGACCCATACACAAGCGGATGGTCTTTCACGGATAACCTCTATGACGACGTAACCCGCCATTGGACAGGCGATAAATTCCCACTGATCGGAGTCGTAAAAGTCGACGGGCAGCCATACCGATTCATGGGACAGGAAGAGCCCGCCTTCAGCATCCTTGTCCCGACAGCCGAACAGGGGGCATGGGAGGGAGCTTACACCAAGACGCAACCGAGCGGGAAATGGATGGAATCGGATTTCAATGACAGCAGCTGGCTCCGGGGCAAGGCTTCCTTCGGCACCCACGCAAGCGCTTCTTCGGTACAGACCGAATGGGGCGGCGGCGAAATCTGGGTGCGGCGTACGGTAGATCTCCCCGAAGACATAGCCGAACACACAGTCTACCTGCAATATTCCAACGATGACGATGCAGTAATCTACGTCAATGGCATCGAAGTTGTCAACACCCCGGATTGCCATTTGCGAAATAAAATAAAATTACCGGACACAGCAGCGGCTACCCTACACCCAGGACGCAATGTCATAGCTGGATATTGCCTCGACAGGGGCGGGAATGCACTGTTGGATTTCGGATTGGCCACCGAACGGGACGAAAAGGCCTGTTTCCCGGAAACAGCCATGCAAAAATCTGTCGACGTACAAGCCACACAAACTCATTATACCTTCAGCTGCGGCAGTATCGATCTTAAAGTGACATTCACGGCACCCTTGCTCACAGATGACCTCGATCTTTTGTCGCGCCCGGTCAATTACATTACCTACGAAGTCGTATCGAACGATGGCACTGCCCATGACGTGGCTCTTTATTTCGAAGCGTCGCCCGAATGGGCCCTGCATGAGCCTGCAGAATCTTCCAGCGAGGGGTTCGTGCGGCAAGACCTGTGTTTTCTGAAAACAGGTTCGGTATCGCAACATATACTGGGTCGCAAAGGCGACCACGTGACCATCGATTGGGGTTATTTCTACCTCGCCGCAGACAACATCCGGACGGCATACCGCATAGGCGAAGCAGCACAGATACGCAAGGCGTTCCTCGCCGGCAATATGGAGTCATCGGCCGCAACGCGCACGCATACGACCCAAAAATTAGGACTGACACGTGACCTGGGACGCACAAAAGCAGCTTCGGGATATATAATGGTCGGATACGACGATCTGTACTCCATCCAGTACTTCGGAGAGAATCTACGTCCATATTGGAATCGCACAGGAAACCTTACGATCACGGATGCATTTGCGGCAGCAGGGAAAGCCTATCCGGAATTAAAAATCCGCTGTGACGAATTCGACCGCAGATTGATGGAAGAAGCCATAAAAGCAGGCGGGCGAGAATATGCCGAATTGTGCGCTACGGCATACCGCCAAGCTATTTCCGCACATAAACTCGTCGAAGCACCAAACGGCGACCTGCTACTGCTCTCGAAAGAGAACTTCAGCAACGGGTCTATCGGCACTGTGGACATCACTTATCCGTCGGCACCGCTCTTCCTTTACTACAATCCCGAACTGGCAAAAGGGCTTCTCAACCACATTTTCTATTACAGCGAAAGCGGACGATGGACAAAACCGTTCCCGTCACACGACATCGGCACCTATCCACTGGCCAACGGACAAACCTATGTAGGGGACATGCCTGTCGAAGAAGCCGGCAATATGCTCATCCTTACGGCCGCCATCGCCCATACCGAAGGAAATGCGGCCTATGCAAAGAAACATTGGGACGTCCTGACTACCTGGACAAACTATCTCGTAGCGAAAGGACTGGATCCAGAGAACCAGCTCTGCACCGACGATTTCGCAGGACATTTCGCACACAATGCCAATCTTTCCGTCAAAGCCATTCTGGGAATCGCCTCCTACGGTTATCTGGCACACATGCTGGGAGACACACAAACTGCCCGGAAGTATACGGACAAAGCCAGGGAATTAGCCGGTTACTGGATGGAAATGGCTGACGATGGCGACCACTACCGCCTCACTTTCGACAAACCGGGCACCTGGAGCCAGAAATACAACCTTGTCTGGGACAAACTTTTCAAATGGGAAGTTTTCCCAGAAAGCGTCCGCAAGAAGGAAATCGCCTATTATCTTACAAAACAAAACCGTTACGGCCTTCCGCTGGACAATCGCGAAAGCTACACCAAGACCGACTGGATCGTATGGACAGCGACACTGGCCGATGACCAGGAAGCATTCCGTGCGCTCATTTCGCCAATATGGAAGTTCGCAAACGAAACCACCGACCGCATCCCAATGTCAGATTGGGTTTATACAGAAAAACCGCAACACCGCGGATTCCGCGCTCGTTCGGTCGTCGGAGGCTACTGGATTAAGTTATTGGAAACACAATACGGGCAATAGCTCCGTATTGAAATCTGGATGAAACCATTCAAATAGAGCCGGGGCGGGGTTACTCCGCCCCGCGCTCGTAGGCGTCGATCATCGAGCCGCGGGTGCGGTTGACGATCCGCGCACCGAGCGACGCGGCATAGTCGCGCAGTACTTCATGCCCGCGGAAGAGTTCGGCGACCTCGGCCAGGTATACCGACATCGTATAGGGCACGTGCGGCACCTTCATGTAGATGGGCTGCGGAGCCGGGGGAAGGGTATCGTAATAGTGGCGGTCGGCACGGCACAGGCGGTTCGCATCGTCGACGCAGAGCCCGTCGAGCAACGTATGATCCACCCCGTAGAGCTCGATCCGCCGGTAACCCAGTAACAGGGCGACGTATTCGCCCACCTGCACGACCGTGCCGAAATTGGCGCTGCCCAGGCCGTGGCGGAAAAGCCAGAAGCCGACGCTGCCAAAACCGCGGTAGACCTGCGTATGGAAGCGAACGATGCGGATACGGGGGTTGGGCAGCGCGGCGCGGTAGTCGAACTTTTCGGGATTATAGAACTGTACGTAGAGCGTCATCGGCCACGTGACCTTGCTATCGAGTGTGCGGTAGAGCGCGGCCACGCGGTCGCGGCATTCGCTGTCGCGGAAGAACATCGGGTCGGAAAGGACGTAATAACCCGGTCTGACCACCTCGAAGCGGTCGTCCTCGGCAAAAAAGTTGACCGCCATGAAATCCTTCGCCTCGTATTCGCGGCGCGCGATCAATCGCGGCAGGTCGTCCGACAACGAAGGGCCGTTGCCCAGAATGACCATCCCGCGCGACGGGTCGCCCGTCGGGCCCGCACGGCGGATATAGTTGCGGAAATTCTCCTTGACGGCCATCACGGCGAAGTAAAGCGCCGTGTCGAACGTATTGCGGATGAATGCGATGAGCTTCTCGGATGCGGTCATGAACAGGGTTTTATTTGCAAATGTAGCAAAAGATCGGTATCTTCGCAAGAAACCAAACCGTAACAAATGGCATCGGCAACCATCTCGGTCATCATACCCCTCTACAACAAGCAACGCGAAATCGGCGACACCCTACGCTCGGTGCTCGCACAGACTTTGCAGCCCACGGAGATCGTCGTCGTGGACGACGGATCGACGGACGGGAGTGCCGGCGCCGTGCGTGCCATCGCATCGCCGCTCGTGAAGCTCGTCACGCAAGCGAACGCCGGGGTCTGCGCGGCACG
>OGQP01001443.1_pt1 | contig 14169 bp, 10 predicted proteins | sample 1553251 | NCBI WGS metagenome assembly OGQP01 (sample SAMEA2580016, study PRJEB22360) | human gut metagenome | biome: human gut; feature: human-associated habitat; material: faeces | place: Denmark | collected 2008/2010 | reverse complement strand
GGAAGCCTGGGGCCATCCGTCGATACCGTTGGTGACTACGACAGACGGATCTGCTGTCTGTGCGGCGGCATTTGTATTCTGAGCTGTTTCTTCAGCAGCAGATACCGGAAACTGTGAAAACATGGTGACAGCACCAAGTCCCAGAGCCATCAGGGCTGCAGTGATTCTTTTTTTCTTTATCATCATGGTATATAATACTCCTGTGCATAAAAATGTTGAAAAGTAACTGTTCATTGTATGTGAACAGTAACCATAAAAACAATAACAGTATAACACATTTCTCTCCTTTCTTGCAAAAAATATCATACAATGTTAAAATAAAAAATCATAGTAAAAATCGAGGTTATCATATGAGTAAAAAACCATCTGCAGGAGGAAAAATCCAGTGGACGAAAATGTTCAGGAAGCTTTCCCCCTATACGATCCGGAAAGGGTTCCGCTACATGAAGCATTATGGACCAAAGGAATTCTGGATCAGGCTGCATGAACGTTTTGAACCGGAAGAAGTACCATATGGTCCATGGTACCGGGCTTACATTCCGACGGAGGAAACACTGGAAACACAGAGGAAACAGAAATTTGATTATTCACCGCTGATCAGCATTGCAGTTCCGGCTTATCAGACACCTGTAGAATTTTTGAGACAGATGATAGAATCACTGATCGTTCAGACTTATTCAAACTGGGAGCTGTGTATCGTAAATGCAAGTCCTGACAATGAGGAGATGCAGAAAGTACTGGCAGAATATTCAGCCGGAGATTCCCGGGTAAGATTCTGCAATCTCAAAGAGAACCTTGGCATTGCAGAGAACACAAACCGCGCGTTTGCAATGACAAAAGGTGAATTTGTGGGGCTTCTTGACCATGATGACCTGCTGGCACCCAATGCATTATATGAGATCGTGAAAATACTGCAGGATCATCCGCAGGCAGATGCGCTTTATACAGACGAGGATAAGGTTACAACAGAACTGGACGAGCATTTTCAGCCACATCTGAAACCGGATTTTAATCTGGATCTCCTGCGTTCCAATAATTATATCTGCCACTTTTTTGTAGTGCGAAAGAGTATTGTAGAAAAGGCCGGAGGTTTCCGAAAAGAATTCGACGGAGCTCAGGATTACGATTTTATCTTCCGCTGTACGGAGAATGCCGGAGAGGTTTTACATGTTCCGGAAATCCTGTATCACTGGAGAACACACAAAGCCTCCACTGCAGATAATCCTGCCAGTAAAATGTACGCATTTGAAGCCGGCAAGAGAGCAATAGAAGCTCATCTTGAGAGAACAGGTACAAAAGGCGAGGTAAGCCATACACAGGATCTGGGCTTTTACCGGGTGAAATATCCGGTGCAGGGAAAACCTCTGGTGTCTGTTATCATACCAAACAAAGACGAGAAAGAGACTCTTCAGACCTGTCTGGAAATGCTGGAGAAGAATACCGGTTATCAGAATTTTGAAATCATAATCGTGGAGAATAACAGTACCACTGATGAGATTTTCCGATATTATAAAGAGCTTTCCGGAAACCGAAAGATCCATCTTTTGAGATGGGGAAAAGAATTTAATTATTCTGCCATCAATAACTTTGCTGCGGCGCATGCAAAGGGAGAATATCTGCTTTTCCTGAATAATGATGTAAAATCCATCAATCCGGACTGGCTGGAAGAAATGCTTGGAGTGTGTCAGCGTCCGGAAGTGGGCGGTGTCGGAGCAAAGCTCATTTATCCGGATAATACAATCCAGCATGCAGGATGTGTGATCGGAATGGGCGGTATTGCGGGGCATATGTTCGTAGATATGCCTGCGGACCGTACCGGCTATCTGCATAAGGCATCCCTTCTTCAGGATATGAGTGCAGTGACTGCCGCCTGTCTGTTGATGAAGAAAGAGGTTTTTGAGCAGGCAGGAGGATTTACAGAAGAACTGGCTGTGGCATTTAATGATGTGGATCTTTGCCTGAAAGTAAGAAAAAACGGCTATCTGATCGTATATGATCCCTATGCGAAGCTTTATCATATGGAATCAAAGACCAGAGGAGCTGAAGACAGCAAGGAGAAAGTGCGCCGTTTTCAGACGGAGATTGAATATATGCGATGTCACTGGATAGACATTCTCAAAAACGGAGATCCCTGTTATAACAAAAACCTGTCTCTTACCAAATGGAATTATTCTCTGAAGCCAATCCCGGGAATGGAGACAGAAGCAGGACAGAAAAAAGAGAAGACAGGGAGGAAATCATGCAGGAAGTATCAGTGATCATTCCGAATTTTAATGGGATGGCTTATCTGGATGGCGTACTTGCAGGTCTGGAGTGTCAGACTGTAAGCAATTTTGATGTAATTCTTGTGGATAATGGATCCAATGACGGAAGCTGTGCTTTTGTTGCTGCAAGGTATCCATGGGTCCATCTGATCGAACTGCCGGAGAATTTCGGATTCTGTAAAGCGGTCAATGAAGGGATCAGAGCATCACGCTCACCTTATGTACTGCTTTTAAACAATGATATTGAAGTAACGGAGAATTTTATAGAAGAAATGCTGTCAGCCATCAAAAGGCATCCCAAAGCTTTTTCCTGTGCTGCCAGAATGATTCAGTTTCATGACAGGGACAGGCTGGATGATGCAGGAAACTATTACTGCGCGCTTGGATGGGCTTATGCAAGAGGTAAGGGGAAAGATATCCATACCTATGAAAAGGAAGAGAAGATTTTTGCTTCCTGCGCAGGAGCTGCTATTTACAGAAAGAAGATCTTTGATGAACTGGGATATTTTGACGAAGAACATTTTGCATATCTGGAGGACATGGACGTGGGATACCGGGCCAGAATCTACGGATATGAAAACTGGTATGCACCTGATGCCATGGTATACCATGTGGGAAGCGGTACCAGCGGATCCAGATATAATCAGTTCAAGATCCGGTATTCTTCCAGAAATAATATTTATCTGATATACAAAAATATGCCGGTGTTACAGATTATTATCAATCTTCCGTTTTTTGTTGTGGGATTTGGAATCAAAATTCTGTTTTTTACGCTGAAAGGATTCGGAAGAGAGTATATTGCGGGAATTAAGAATGGATTCCAGATCAGCAAAAAAAATCATAAAATACCTTTTAAATTTCAAAATCTGTCAAACTATTTTAGGATTCAAGTTGAATTGTGGGTGAATATCTTCAGGCGTTTGTGCGGATGATAAGAAAGAAAGATAAATTTTTATTGCTTTTATAAAACAACTATTATAATATAGAAACGATAAAAAAATGAGGTGACAAAAGATTGCTAAAGGACAATGAAAAGAATTTCAGTCGTCTCCATATGATCATTGATGCAATTGTACTGGTACTGTCATATTTTCTGGCATGGCTGATCCGTTTTGTTGGTCCTATGGCAGCAACAGCAGTCAGAACCAGAAGCTTTCAGCAGTATATGCTGATGCTGGTTTTTATTGTACCGGTTTATCTGTTGTTGTATCAGGCTTTCACATTGTATACTCCCATGCGGATGCAGGGGCGTCGGCTTGTATTGGCTAATATTGTAAAGGCCAACTCGCTTGGGCTCCTTATTCTGATGTTTACATTTTACATGATAGATGAGAGCGATTTTTCCCGTTCTACTTATATTATGTTTTATGTAATCAATATTGTGCTTCAGTGGTGTGCCCGAATGTTGATTTTCGCTCTTCTGAGAAATATGAGAGAGAAGGGACTGAATCAGAAACAGATGATCTGTGTGGGATACAGCCGCGCAGCAGAGGAATATATTGACAGAGTTCTTGCCAATCCTCAGTGGGGATATGTGATCCGCGGAATACTGGATGACAATGTTCCGGCAGGAACAGAGTACAAGGGAATCAAAGTTCTTGGAAGGATTGCCAATCTGAATATAATACTTCCGGAGAACCGGCTGGATGAAATAGCGATCACTCTGGGCTTAAGTGAATATTACCGCCTGGAAGAGATTGTAGCACTGTGTGAAAAATCCGGAGTACACACCAAGTTTATCCCGGATTATAATAAGATCATTCCGACAAAACCATACACAGAAGATATACTGGGACTTCCGGTTATCAATATCCGTTATGTACCGTTGAACAATACATTCAATGCACTGGTCAAGCGGGCGATGGACATTGCAGGATCTATTGTTGGAATCATAGTAACCTCACCGCTGATGCTGTTAATGTGTGTTATCATTAAGCTGACATCACCGGGACCACTGATCTATAAACAGGAGAGGGTTGGACTTCATAACCAGACTTTTCGGATGTACAAGTTCCGTTCCATGGAAGTACAGCCGGAATCGGAAGAGAAGAAGGCATGGACAGTAAAGAATGACCCAAGAGTAACACCCATCGGAAAGTTTATGCGTCACACCAGTATTGATGAACTGCCACAGCTTTTCAACATACTGAAGGGTAACATGAGTCTTGTGGGACCACGACCGGAGCGGCCGTTTTTTGTAGAGAAATTCAGAGAAGAAATCCCGAGATATATGGTGAAACATCAGGTTCGCCCGGGACTTACCGGCTGGGCTCAGGTGAATGGTTACCGCGGAGACACATCCATAAGAAAAAGAATCGAATATGACCTTTATTACATTGAAAACTGGAGCATAGGGCTGGATATCAAGATTATATTCCTTACATTTTTCAAGGGATTTATAAACAAAAATGCATATTAAGATAAGGGGAAAAAGGCATGGCTAAACCAGGAAAAAAGAAAAAAGTACTGTTTGTGCTTGAAATCATTGTACTGCTGCTGTTTATTGGCGGGCTGTATGTGTATGGACAGATTTCTTCCAGGCTGGATAAGATTGAGCAGCCGGAACTGAAAAAGGAAAAAATAGTCGTAAACCAGGAAGCACCAAAGATGACAGGCTACAAGACCTATGTGCTGTTTGGTATTGATACCAGAGGGGAAGGCTCCCAGTATTCTGCACAGAACAGTGATACCATGATCATTGTGAGTGTAAACAACGATACAAAAGAAGTGCGTATGGTTTCCGTATACAGAGATACACTTCTCAATGTTGGAGATGATACCTATACGAAGGCAAATGCAGCCTATGCGCTGGGTGGTCCGGAACAGGCGATCACTATGTTAAATACAAACCTGGATCTGGATATTTCCGATTATGCGACGGCCGATTTTTCTGCACTTGTAGAAGTGGTAGATGATCTTGGCGGTCTTGATATTCCGTTATCTTATGCGGAAATTGAACATATGAATAACTATTGCGTGGAAACATCCAAGCTGACAGGGAAAGATTACACTCCAATCGAGAAACCGGAGCCAAAGCCGGAAGATGAGGAAGCCATTGTAGGAACTTATCATCTGAACGGTGTACAGGCGACATCCTATTGCCGTATCCGTTATACTGCAAGTCTTGATATGGGACGTACAGAGCGTCAGAGACGAGTACTTGGAATGCTCTTTGATAAGGCGAAGATAGCAGGCCTTTCTTCTATCTTTAAGATTATGGATGATGTATTCCCGATGGTTACAACATCTCTTTCAAAACAGGATATTCTGGGACTTATTCCGACTCTGATCGGATATAAATTTACAGACAGCACGGGATTCCCGCAGAAGTTTAAATTCTCCAATATCAAGGGAAGTATTATTGTTCCTACTGATCTTGAGAACAATGTAGTTGAACTTCACAAGTTCCTGTATGATGATCAGGATTATACTCCGTCTTCTGAGGTAGTGGCCCGCAGTAATAAGATACTTGAGATCGTCGGCGGAGAAGGTAAGCTGGATGATGCAGCCAAGACTACGACACAGGACACTGATACCACAAATGCAAATGACACTTTTGTATGGTCCGGCGATAATACCTCCGGCGACAAGCGAGAGCTGACCTTTTCGGCTTCCGATCCCGTTCCACAGAAGATTCAGAAACGGGATCATGAGCGCAAGCCCGATATACATTTCTATGTACCACGAATATTTTCGGAAATCGAGAACATTGCGGATAACGGAGCCGATGGTCTCGGTCTCGCCGTCCACGAAAATGCCGTTCACGATTATGATAACGGCGGTTATGATGGCGGTTATGATAATGGCGGCGATGACACCGGCAGTGACACTGGTGGTGGAGACTACGACGGCGGCGATGACACCGGCGGAGATGAGACCGGCGGCGACGATGGATTCAGCGATGATTCAGCAGCAGATTCCGGAGCAAGTTCTGAAGAACAGTAACAGGGAACTGCTATAAAAATATAAATAATAGAAAAGAGGACCATCTGTTGGAAAGGATGGTCCTCTTTTCAGATAAGGAGTGTTGAGGATGACGCATAAGGAAAAATATAATGACACTGTGACAGTTGATGTAATCATTCCTGCCTATCGTCCCGGCAGAGAATTTGGAGAACTGCTGCACAGACTGGAAGAACAGGAATATCGTCCCCGCAGGATTCTGGTTATGAATACGGGAGAGCAGTACTGGAACAGAGAATGGGAGAAATGTCCGATCCTTGAGGTTCATCACCTGGAACAGAAGGATTTTGATCATGGCGGAACCAGAAGAAGGGCAGCAGAACTTTCGAATGCAGATATTATGATCTTTATGACACAGGATGCTCTCCCTGCTGACAGAAAAGTAATTGGAAATCTTGTCTGTGCTGTCAGTGAAAATCCGGGTGCAGGAGCAGCCTATGCAAGACAATTGCCTAAGGCAGACTGTCGCTTTCTGGAACGTTATACCCGTTCTTTTAATTATCCGGAGCAGTCCTCGGTAAAGTCACTGGATGATATTGATAAGTACGGGATCAAGACCTATTTCTGTTCTAATGTGTGCGCGGCCTATGATAAAGGGATTTATCTGAAAACAGGCGGTTTTACAGAGCGGGCGATTTTCAATGAAGATATGATCTGTGCCGGAACAATGATTCAGAAAGGCTATTCAGTTGTCTATGCGGCAGATGCGAGAGTATATCATTCCCATAATTATTCCGGAAGACAGCAGTTCCACAGAAACTTCGATCTGGGAGTATCCCAGGCAGAGCATCCGGAGATTTTTGAAGGAGTACCTTCTGAGGGAGAGGGAATCCGTCTGGTAAAAAGAAGCCTGGGCTATCTGATAAGAACGGGACACTTCTGGCTGATTCCTCAGCTGATCTGGCAGAGCGGAATGAAATATGCAGGATATTTCCTGGGGAAAAGATACAGAAAACTTCCCCGGAAAGTTGTTCTTGCATGTACCATGAGTCCATATTACTGGAACAGAAAATAAAGGTAAGCGGATAACCTTAAGACACGCCAATTTACGATAATTGTCACATTTTGAACACAATTAATTGATATACTGATTCCAGAGTTCAGGAGAAGAATTGCTGTAACTGTGCAGAAATAAAACAGTTACAGATAATTGTTTATTTCGGGGAGTGTTCCGATAAACAGTAATACAGGAACAGAAGGGAGCAGATTACATGAATGATGAAAGAAACCTGGGTGAAAAAACAGATGATTCCGGTCAGCAGCCCAGATATGAACATTATCAGTTCCATGAAGAACAGAGAACTGTTTTGAAACCATCCGGTCCCTCTGGACACAGAAGAAATCAGAATTCTTTTCAGAAAAAAGCAGGGGCGACAATCGCACTGGCTGTGATCTTTGGCCTGGTGGCGGCAGTTGTATTTCAGGCGGCAAATTTTGCAGCAGACAGATTCCTGAATACAGGTAAGTCTTCGGTGCAGATTAAAACTACAGACAGTGTGGATCTTCAGGAAACGGCATCAGATGACAGCACTGCCGATAAGGTGCTGTCTGACTCTGAGAATGGAACAGTAGCAGCAGTGGCTCAGGCTTCCATGCCTTCTGTAGTTGCGATCACTACTGTCAGTGTTCAGGAAATACCAAGCTTTTTCGGATATAGTTCCCACCAATATAAGAGTGCGTCAACAGGTTCAGGGATTATCGTTGGAGATAATGATGATGAGCTTCTGATCGCAACGAATAATCACGTGGTGGATGGAGCTACAACTCTGAGTGTCTGCTTTATCGGGGATGATGTGGCAAATGCAGAGACAGAGACTGTGAATGCGGGAGATAATGGAGATCTGAATGTAGAGGATGCGGTCAGTGCCAAGATTAAGGGTACAGATGCTGATAATGATCTGGCAGTAGTTGCGGTGAAGAAATCGGATATCCCTGAGGACACTTTAAATCAGATCAAGATTGCTCAGATAGGAAGTTCGGATGATCTGGCAGTAGGGCAGCAGGTAGTTGCGATCGGTAATGCGCTTGGATATGGTCAGTCTGTAACATCAGGCTGGATAAGTGCATTGAACCGGACGATTTCTACAGATGACGGAACGAACAGTACAGGACTGATCCAGACGGATGCGGCAATCAATCCGGGTAACAGTGGTGGTGCACTTTTGAATATGAAAGGCGAGCTGATTGGCATCAATTCTGCAAAATACGCAGACAGTGCTGTGGAAGGTATGGGATATGCCATTCCTATTTCCAAGGCAAAGCCTATTCTGGAAGAACTGATGAATCGTGAGACCAGGGAGAAAGTAGACAGCAGCAAAAAAGGATATCTGGGAGTAAGTCTTGCAAATCTGACCACAGAGGCAATTGAGATGTATAATATGCCCACAGGTGCTTTTGTAAGAAGTGTGGAGGATGATTCTCCGGCACAGGAGGCAGGTATCTGTAAAGGCGACATCATCGTAAAATTCGACGGACAGAAAGTCAGTGATGGTGATGATCTGCTGGATAAACTGCAGTATTATAAATCGGGAGAGAAGATTGAGGCAGTTATTGCAAGAGCCACTAATGGGGAATATGAAGAAAATACTATAGAGCTGACTCTCGGCACCAGACCGGACAATGAATAAAACAAAAGACATCGCCCATGCGGCGGTGTCTTTTATAATATTATCAGTGAACAGTAACCCAGGCAGGATTCTTTTTGTGTTTATAAAACTTTCATTTTGTTATAAGGGAATTGTATGATATAATTCAGTTAAATAAGCGTAATGATCCAGCAGCCTGCTATCCTGCAGGAGCACTGTACTGTTACGAATAAGAGGATATAGAAAGGAGTCATTATGAGCGAGAACTATAATGATGATGAAATAATAGACAGCAGCGAAGATACAGAGAAAAAGAGAAACAAATCCGAAAAATTCTGTTTTCTCTGCCGCAGACCTGAGAGCAAGGCCGGTCCGATGATCGAACTTCCCAATAACATACATGTCTGCACGGATTGTATGCAGAAGAGCTTTAATTCTATGAATCAGCAGTTTAATGAGGGTAAGTTCAATTATTCTGACCTGTTGAATATGCCGAATGTGAGCATGATCGATCTGGGCAGCTTCCAGAATCCGGTGCAGCAGCCAAAGAAAGAAAAAAAGAAAAAGAAACAGGAAAAACCGGTTCTGGATCTGAAAAATATTCCTGCTCCCCATAAGATCAAAGAAACCCTTGACCAGTATGTGATCGGTCAGGAGAAAGCCAAGAAAGTAATGTCTGTAGCGGTTTACAATCACTATAAACGTGTGGCAACAGATACAATGGATGAGATTGAAATTGAGAAATCTAATATGCTGATGATCGGACCAACCGGATGCGGTAAAACCTATCTGGTTAAAACCCTGGCGAAACTTCTGGATGTGCCGCTTGCAATTGCAGATGCCACTTCTCTTACAGAAGCCGGTTATATTGGCGATGATATAGAGAGCGTTGTTTCCAAACTTCTGGCGGCGGCAGATAATGATGTGGAGCGTGCCGAGCATGGTATTATTTTCATTGATGAGATTGATAAGATTGCCAAGAAGAAGAACACCAACCAGAGAGATGTCAGTGGTGAGGCAGTGCAGCAGGGAATGCTGAAGCTTCTTGAGGGAAGTGAGGTGGAAGTTCCTGTAGGTGCAAACAGCAAAAACGCAATGGTACCGCTTGTAACTGTTAATACACGTAATATTCTGTTTATCTGTGGCGGTGCTTTTCCTGATCTGGGGAATATCATTAAAGAAAGGCTGAACAAGCAGGCATCTATCGGTTTTTATGCAGACCTGAAGGATAAATATGATAATGATCCTCATCTGCTTCAGAAAGTAACAGTGGAGGATATCCGCAGTTTTGGAATGATTCCGGAATTTATCGGACGACTTCCGATCATCTTTACTCTGGACGGATTGAATGAGGATATGCTTGTGAAGATCCTGCAGGAGCCGAAGAATGCGATTCTTAAACAGTATCAGAAACTTCTTGCACTGGATGAAGTGAAACTGGAATTTGAAGACGGGGCGCTTCATGCAATTGCTGCGAAAGCACTGGAGAGAGATACAGGTGCCAGGGCACTTCGCGCGATACTGGAAGAGTATATGCTGGATATCATGTATGAGATTCCGAAAGATGACAGCATAGGAGAGGTTGTGATCACAAGAGAATACATAGAAGGAAACGGTGGTCCGAAGATCCTTCTTCGCGGACAGGAGCCGATCCTGCTGGAGGGTAGTCATTAATTAAAATAGTTTTGTTCTTGCATTATGAGGACAATAATGGAAGGGAGTAAATATTATGGGAACAGATTTTTTTGATGGATTAGTTAAGACATTTTCAAAAACAACGAAGGAACTGGGAAAGACAACAAGAGAATTAGGTGCCCGCGCAGAGCAGACGATCGAGGCACAGAAGATAAGAAGTAAAATCACAGGAGAAGAGCGCATTATTGAGAAAATCAAAGTTGATATCGGTGATATTGTTTACAGACGACATTCTCAGGGTGATGGAATTGATAGTGAGTTAAGTGCTTTATGTCAGGAGATTGATCAGCATTATCTGAAAATCAGGGAGTATAAGGATAATGCTGCGAACCTGAAAGGAGAGAAAATCTGCCCGTCCTGCGAGCGGGAGGTAGATATTAATGTAAGTTTCTGTCCGTATTGCGGAACGTCATGCCCGACTCCGGAACCGGCGAAGAATGTGGAAAATGACACTGTATCTTCAGATGAAGATGAAGATGGGAGTAATGAGCCGGAAGAAACACCGGCAGAAGAATTACAGCCGGAAGAACCAGAGACAGAGAAAACAGCAGAAACAGAACCAGCACAGGAACAGCCGGTGGAAGAAACACCAGTGGAAAAAGAAACAATGGAAGAGAAGTAAGTAACTGCAGGGTAAATTATTTTTACAGATTTACCAGATAATTACAGTATAATTAAAAATATGTTGCAAATTGATATGGAATATGATAATTTTATATCGTATCAAAAGGTATGAAAATTACGAACAGGAGAGGGAAAGATGAAAAACAGAAAATTAAATCAGTTATTAGTCGCAGGAATGATCAGTGCAGCTATGATGACTTCTGGTATCAGCGTTCAGGCTGCTGATTTTAGTGATGATACATCAACAGTAGAAGAACAGTCTGTTGGCTCAGCAGAAGAGGAAGCTCCGGAGGTAGAGGACGGATCTGAATTTCAGTCCGATGCTGCTGAAGCATCATCAGCAGTAGCAGTCAGTTCAGCGAACTTCCCGGATGCAAAGTTCCGCCAGTATGTTTTAGACAATATTGATACAGACAAGGATAAGAAACTTTCAGCGGCAGAGATCAAAGCAGCCAAGACGATTGATGTTTCAGGACTTGGAATTTCCAACCTGAAAGGTATTGAACGTTTTACCTATGCGACAGATCTGTTTGCGGCAAATAACAAACTTACTTCTGTAAATATTACAAAGAATACAAAAGTTGCATATCTGAATCTGAGTAATAACAGTCTTGCAGGAACTCTGGATCTCAGCAAATGCACAAATCTTCGTGTAGTGAAGTATGGAAGCAATAAACTGACAAAGGTAGTAATGCCTTCCAAGAAATATCTGAAGAATCTGGATTTCGTAGATGCAAGCTCCAATAAATTTACCACACAGGCAAATGCAGGACTGAACATCGGAGATACTGATTATGTAAAGAGTCTTTCAGAAGTCAATGCCTCCAATAATGCCATCACTTCATTTAACTGTGCCGGATTTCAGGGAATCCTTGATCTTAGAAACAATAAGATCACAAATCTGAAACTGGAAAACAGCAAGGAAGGATCTCAGGTAGTTTCCTTATACCTTGACGGAAACTCACTGAGTAAGACACCTTCTATTGACTTTACACCGGAATGGATTGCCGTACCTCAGCAGTTCAGCTGTGATGCAAAGGTTTCATCCAAGGTCAAAATGCTGAAGGCAACTGCATCCATCACATCTGCAACATGGGATCAGATCGTGGTAAACGTTGGTTCCAGTACAGATGATGCTTCTTACAAACTGGAGAAGAAAACAGGCAACGGTGCATATGAAACTGTTAAAACATGGGATAATGGTGATCTGGCTGACGCAGAGTTCGGAGAAGATTACACAGATAATGTGATTTCTACAGGAACAGTCTACACATACAGAGTTACAGCAACTGTACAGGTAAAAGATGCCAATAAGAACCTCAGATCCTGGTCAAATTCCGCAGAAGTGAAAGCTACAGCAACAGGTACAAAGCCGGCAATCTCTGTGAAGTCCACCAAAAAAGGTGTGGCAACCGTAAGCTGGAAGGCTGTTGCAGGTGCAGACGGATATGATGTTTACTGTGGATCATCCAAGAAATCCCAGAAGGGTACGGTTGTAAAAGGAACTACAAAGCTGACCGCAAATAAGACAAAACTGACAAGTGGTAAAACTTATTATTTCAGAGCACGCGCATATAAGATGGTAGGATCTGCAAAGGTATATACAGGTTACAGCGCAGTGAAGAGCGTGAAAGTCAAATAATACAAAAATAATTGAGAACAGTATAAAATCAAGCCGGCGATGTGAGAGCAGATATCTTTTACAGAGCCGGCTCTTTGATTATGGCAATTCCGTAAAATACTGTGGACAGTCCGGTATTGCTATAGATGAATTGTTATAGATGGGAGGAATGTCATGTGAAATATATCAGAAAGAGTTTCTTTTTATTTTGGTTGATAGCGGTAATGCTGTTTGGAACAGTATCGGCATCCGCAGCATCTGCAAAACCGGAAACACCGGTATTGTCCGGAACAGCAGCCGGAAACAGAGTGACTCTGAACTGGAATAAAGTAAAGAAGGCCTCCGGCTATCAGATTTTTCTGTATTATAAAGCCTACGGAAAATACAAATGCGTGGAAAGGATCAAGAACAGGAACATTACCAGTTTTACACTGACAGGTTCTGAAGATAAGCTCTACACTTATAAGATACGTTCTTATCTGAAACAGGGAAACAAAACTCTGTACAGCCCATCATCGAAAGCACTGGAGATAAAAACAGCTCCCGGAAAACCTGTGATCACCCGGATAAGAGTGAGAGAAGAAAGCGGAACCCTGATCAAATGGAAAAAAATCAAAACTGCAGAAGGATATCAGATATTCCGGTCAGAATCCGAGGACAGAGGATATAAAAGAATCAATATAGTTTCCGGCAATACAACATTCAGTTATGCAGATACAGGTGCTGTTTCAGGAAAGACTTATTATTACAGAATACGGGCATATGTACGAAATCAGGGAAATGTTGTATATTCTGAACTGAGTGATCCGGCAGAGGCGGTAATGCGAAAGACTATTATGATCGGAGATTCCAGAACAGATATGATGAAAGATGTTGTGGAGAACGATAACATCACATGGATATGTGAGGTTGGAATGGGGTATAAATGGCTTAGAGATACTGCCCTGAAGACCTTGCAGGAGCAGATGAAAGGAAATGAAGATATTTTTGTCTGGCTTGGTGTTAATGATGTATACAATATTTCAAATTATATCAGTCTGCTGAATGAGGAGATTCCAAAATGGAAAGCGCAGGGAGCGGATGCCTATATTGTGGCAGTGGGACAGGTAACCAAAGATCCTTATGTAACAAATGAGGAAATCGAAGATTTCAATGCCAGAATGAAAAAAGAAGTTGCCGGTGCGAAATATGCAGATCTTTATTCTTATCTGAAAAAGCAGGGATATAAGACAACAGACGGAACTCATTACGATAATGAAACCACATGGAAGATTTACCGTTATCTGATGTCTTTTGTGTCATAAGAACAGAAAAAAAGGAAACTGTATCAGTTTCCTTTTTTGAGTAAAAAAATAATGCAGAAGATGGGACTTGAACCCACACGATATTGCTACCACAGGCACCTGAAGCCTGCGCG
>OGQP01001434.1_pt1 | contig 14227 bp, 18 predicted proteins | sample 1553251 | NCBI WGS metagenome assembly OGQP01 (sample SAMEA2580016, study PRJEB22360) | human gut metagenome | biome: human gut; feature: human-associated habitat; material: faeces | place: Denmark | collected 2008/2010 | reverse complement strand
AAAACTATTGGCGTAATAATGAACAGTTTACGGATTTTTTCAATGCGGTTTTATATGAGGGAAAACAGGTAATAAAACCTGATGAACTTGAAGATATGGATACGGAAGAATCGTATGTATCAGAGAATAAAAAATATGTTGAAAGTGTATTGGCTTCAAGAGATAATATAAAGATAAGAAAGAAATCAACAAAGCATGATGTCGAGTTATGCATACTTGGAATGGAAAGTCAGGAACATATTCATTATGCAATGCCAATGAGAGTTATGGGATATGATTATGGTTCTTATAAAAAACAATATGACAGTAATGCTATTAAATATAAGACAGAAAAAGGATTGTCTGATGATGAGTTTATTTCTAAAATGAAGAGAACAGATAAATTTATACCGATAATAACTATAGTTATATATTATGGGGAGAAGGCTTGGGATGGAGCAGTATCATTACAGGGAATGTTGGATATTCCTGAAGATATGAAAGCATTTATCAATGATTATAAAATGAATTTGGTTGAAGCAAGAAAAAATAATTTGAAATTACATAATATCAATAATAAGGATTTGTTCAATCTTTTTGGAATTCTTTTGAACAGAAATGGTAATTTGAATGAAATTAAAGAAAAAGCAATAAATTATGCAGCAGAGCATAAAGTAGAAAAGACCGTTATAATGACTGTGACAGGTGCAGTTAATTGCAAGATAGATTATAATATGCTTGAAAAGGAGGCTGATGCTGATATGTGTACAGTATTCGAGGAAACACGCAAAGAGGGAGAAGCTAAGGCAATTATTGAATTAGGATTTGAATTTGGATTATCTAAAGAAGAAATTCTTGACAGACTTCAGAAAAAACTCAATATATCATTACAGAAAGCACAAGAATATTTTTCAATGTTTGCTAGGAAAAAAGTGATAAAAGATGAGGGATATTAATTTAATTATAGTAAGACGTATGTTATAATAAAAAGTACTATTTAATATAGTGCTTTATGAAATTAAAGGTAAAGGGGAGATATTTAAACAATGGCAAGAGATAAAGTCAGCACAGATATATTATGGAAGGACAGGAAGAGAATTCTCTTCCTCGGACTTCCATGGTCATTTACAAGATATAGTGTATCTAAGGACAGATTCTTTATAAGCAAAGGATTTTTCAGCGTTAAAGATGATGAGGTAAGACTGTATCGTATTATGGATATTTCATTGGAGCGCTCATTCATGCAGAGACTTGTCGGAGTAGGAACTATTAAAGTATGCTCTGGAGACAAGACAATGGGTGACTTTGAGATTAAGAATATCAAGAGGCCTAAGGCTACTAAGGAGCTGTTATCAGATCTTGTGGAGAAGCAGAGAGATATCAAGAGAGTTGTCAACAGAGAGAATATGATTGACGGTCATGACCATTCAGATGGTCATGCGGATATTGATGACTTTGACAATAATGATGACGATGCACCATTTGACAGATAATTTGTAAAAATGTATTGACAGCTATATAGAAAGATGATATTTTAATAGTTAGTTAAAGCTAACTGATGTAACGGGTATCCAGTTAGGATATCCGTTATTTTATAAATATGGGTTAGACAAAGCTAACAAAAGTAAGGTAAATGAAAGGATGAGAATATGAGCGTAGTTATTATTGGTGGAAATGAATGTATGGAACGCCAGTATCAGCAGATATGTAAGAAACACGGCTGCAAGGCGAAGGTATTTGTTAAGGAAAAAAGTGGATTTTCCAAGCAGATTGGAACACCGGATCTTATGATACTGTTTACTAATACGGTTTCTCATAAGATGGTTTTATCAGCTGTTACAGAGGCTAAGAAGAATGATGTAAATATAGTAAGAACACATTCAAGCAGTGCGGCATCGCTTACAAGTGTTTTAGAAACATATTTAAGCGAAAGCAGGGCATGCTGATAAAGAAGAGAATAAAGTGCAATATGGAAGGAAAAGAAAAATGGTCTGTACAGATGTATTGGGAAGAATTGAGCGGGAAGTTATAAAAGAGTGTTCTCCGACGCTTGCCGGATTAAAGACGGGCAATCTTTTTAATTACAGATATGATAACATATCTGATTTTAGGAGAGAGCTTGCAAGTGTTAACAGAAAACTTAACGCCAAAGGCGTGTATGTTACATTTTTAAAGAGAAATGAAAAGAGTGCACTTTTATATGTGTTCAGACCTGACAGATTAGAGAAGGATTTGTCACAGCCAGCAGTACAGAATGTACTGAAAGCATTTGGATATACAGATTATAAAGTTGGAGCAAGCATCAAGCATCTTAAACAGAGAGTGGAGGAGAACACATGCTTTCCACATGAAATAGGACTGTTCTTAAGTTACCCGGTGGAAGATGTAATCCAGTTTATAAGACAAAAGGGCTGTAATTACAAATGTTGTGGGGTATGGAAGGTGTATTGTGATGAGGCATTTTGCCAGAAGATGTTTGCACGTTACAGAAAATGCACAGAAGTATATTTAAGAGTCTTTGACCGAGGCAGAAGCATATCTGCATTAACGGTTTAAGCATATAAAAAGCAAAAAGGAGAGATTGGATAATGAGTAAAGTAGCAGTAGTTTATTGGAGTGGAACAGGTAATACAGAGACAATGGCTAACGCAGTTGCAGAAGGTGCTAAAGAAGCCGGAGCAGAGGTTGATGTACTTGTGGCAAATGATTTTAATTCAGGAAAGGTTGCTGAATATGATGGAATCGCATTCGGATGCCCGGCAATGGGAGCAGAGAATCTCGAAGAATCAGAGTTTGAACCAATGTTCACAGATGTAGAAGGAAGTCTTAGCGGTAAGAAAATTGCACTTTTCGGTTCATATGGATGGGGAAGCGGCGAATGGATGGCTGACTGGGAAGAAAGAAGCAAGGCTGCAGGGGCTGTTCTTGCAACAGACAGCGTAATCTGTCAGGAAGCACCAGATGATGATGCTGTTGAAAACTGCAAAAAACTTGGGGCAGCGTTAGCATAATTATTTATTGCCTGTAATATATTGAAAAGATTGCACATTTTGCCCCTGGTTGGTTATATCAATCAGGGGTTAATCTGTTCTAAAAAATATTATAAAAATATAACAAAAGTTGTTGACATCTAATGACCATTAGAATATACTAACCAAGGTGGTAATGAAAAACATTATCAATATGCTAAAAAGAGGAGATGAGCTTATGCCATTAACTATGATTGATGAAGGAACTCCATACACAATCCAGCGGATTGGTGGAAAGGAAGAAATAAGACGTTTTCTTGAGAATCTTGGATTCGTTCCGGGAGCAGTGGTAACAGTTGTTTCTAAAGCTGGCGGTAATGTCATTGTTAACATTAAGGAATCAAGAGTGGCCATAGGAAAAGATATGGCTAATAAAATTATGGTATAAAGGACTGAATATGCCAGTTCTTATATAAAACTAAAATAAGAAGGAGATAAACTATGACTTTAAGAGATGTATCTGTAGGCCAGACTGTTAAAGTTACCAGGTTAAATGGTGATGGTCCGGTTAAGAGAAGAATTATGGATATGGGAATTACTAAGGGAGTTGAAGTCTATGTAAGAAAGGTAGCACCTTTGGGAGATCCTGTAGAGGTTACAGTAAGAGGCTATGAATTATCGCTTCGTAAAGCCGATGCCGAGATGATAGAGGTAGGCTGATTTTTTTTACATGCAGGTTAGCATAATCTAATTAATGTAAGAATTGTCAAATGTTTGTTAGCAGATGCATAAACATTTATATAAAAGAAATGAGGTAGTCAAATGTCAATTAAAATTGCATTAGCAGGTAATCCAAACTGCGGTAAAACAACATTGTTTAATGCTTTGACCGGTTCTAATCAGTTCGTTGGTAACTGGCCAGGTGTTACAGTTGAGAAAAAGGAAGGTAAATTAAAGGGACATAAAGATGTAACTATCATGGATTTACCAGGTATTTATTCACTTTCTCCTTATACTCTTGAGGAGGTAGTAGCAAGAAATTATCTTATTAACGAAAGACCTGATGCAATCATCAATATTGTTGATGGTACTAACATTGAAAGAAACCTTTATCTTTCAACACAGATTATGGAACTGGGGATTCCAGTTATTATGGCTGTTAACATGGTCGATATCATGGAAAAGAACGGAGATAAGGTTGACCTTGCCAAGTTAGGAAAGAACCTTGGATGTGAAGCTGTTGAGATATCAGCTCTTAAGGGAACTGGCATTAAGGAAGCAGCAGAGAAGGCTGTTAAGCTTGCAGAGAGCAAGAAGCTCAATACAATTGCTCACAAGTTTGATGATAAGGTTGAGGCAGCTATATCTGCAGTAGAAGATAAGCTTGGTCTTGATATTGTTGAAGAACAGAAGAGATTCTTTGCTATCAAGCTTCTTGAGAAGGATGATAAGATTAAAGTTCTTATGAAGAATGTTCCAGATGTTTCAGCTGAGATTGAGACTCTTGAGAAAGAATTTGATGATGATACAGAAAGTATTATCACTAATGAAAGATATACATATATATCTTCAATTATCAGTGGATGTTTTGCAAAGAAGTCTGAGAAGAAGCTTTCTACATCAGATAAGATTGATAGAATAGTTACTAACAGATTCTTAGCACTTCCAATATTTGCAGTTGTAATGTTCATCGTATACTATGTATCAGTTACAACAGTTGGTACATGGGCAACAGACTGGGCTAACGATGGTGTGTTCGGTGATGGCTGGCATCTCTTCGGAATTGGCACTTCAGCTTACGAAGAAGTAGCTGATGAGTATGGTGATTCAGATGCAATCATCGGGGCATATATCGACAGCCTTGGTGATAAAGGTGAAGAGTATGCAGATGCTATTGATACAGAAGCTGATGATTATGATTCAGATGCAGCAGTAGCAGCATTAAAGAAACTTGAAAACACAGTTCCAGCTAATCTTACATTAGATTATGATGTAGAAGATGAGGAAAATCTCAGTGTAACAACAGAGACAACAGATGCAGCTGGTGTTAAGGAAGCTATTGAACAGTGTATAGACAATGATGGTGCAGCTCCAGATCCTGCTAATTATGGTGTATGGGTTCCTGGTATCCCAGTGCTTCTTGAGTCAGGACTTGATGCAATTGGTTGTGTAGACTGGTTAAAGGGTCTTATCCTTGATGGTATTGTAGCCGGTGTTGGTGCAGTACTTGGCTTCGTTCCACAGATGCTTGTATTATTCATATTCCTTGCATTCCTTGAGTCTTGCGGTTATATGGCACGTATAGCATTCATTATGGATAGAATTTTCCGTAAGTTCGGTCTTTCAGGTAAGTCATTCATTCCAATGCTTATCGGTTCAGGTTGTGGTGTTCCTGGTATCATGGCTTCACGTACAATTGAGAACGACAGAGACCGTAAGATGACAATTATGACAACAACATTTATTCCTTGTGGAGCTAAGCTTCCATTCATAGCAATGGTTGCCGGAGCTATCTTTGATGGTGCTCCATGGGTTGCTCCATCAGCATACTTCCTTGGAATATTCTCAATTATCTGCTCAGGTATCATCTTAAAGAAGACAAAGTTATTCGTTGGAGATCCGGCACCATTCGTTATGGAGCTTCCAGCATATCATCTTCCAACAGTTGGTACAGTATTAAGAAGCATGTGGGAGCGTGGATGGTCATTCATCAAGAAGGCCGGAACAATCATCACACTTTCAACAATCATTATCTGGTTCACAACATACTTCGGATTTGTTGATGGAACATTTACAATGCTTGCAGATGATCAGATTGACTTCTCTATTCTTGGCAGAATTGGTAAGGCAATCGCATGGATATTTGCTCCTTTAGGATTTGGTAACTGGCAGGCAACTGTTGCTTCTATTACTGGTCTTGTTGCTAAGGAGAATATCGTTGGTACAATGGGTATCCTTTACTCAGCAGGTGAGGGAACAGTATATGCTAACATGGCAGCTACATTTACAGTAGTAAGCGGATATGCATTCCTTGCATTTAATCTTCTCTGTGCTCCTTGCTTCGCAGCAATGGGTGCTATTAAGAGAGAGATGAACAACACTAAGTGGTTCTGGATTGCAATCGGATACCAGTGTGGATATGCTTACCTTGTAGGTCTTGTAATTAACCAGATTGCTGGTCTTATTACTGGCGACACAGCATTTAATGTATTCACAGTAATCGCAATTCTTATAATTGTTGGCTTCATTTATCTGTTATTCAGACCATATAAGGAAAGTAAGACATTAAAGGTTGATTCTAAGAAGCTTTTAAATGCAACAAAGTAATTAAATGATATATTATCGGAGGTGTAATTATGCTGGGAACAATTATAGTAGGAGTTATATTGGTGATTATAGTTGCGCTTATTGTACGCAGTATGGTACACGACAAGAAAAACGGTAAATCGTTCACATGTGGTGGCGACTGCGGTAAATGCAAAGGTCACTGCCATTAAAAGGAGGTAACGGGTGGTCAGAAATCCTGATAAAGACAAAGACATTATTATTTCTCGTCTCAAGCAGCAGGGTTGCAGGATAACTAAACAGAGGCTTATGCTTCTTGATGTAATTCTTGAAGAGGACTGCTCAAGCTGTAAAGAGATTTATTACAAGGCAGTAAAAAAGGATCCTAAGATTGGGGCTGCAACTGTATATAGAATGGTTAATACACTGGAAGAAATAGGTGCAATTAACCGTAAGAATATGTACAGGATAACTTGTGATGAGAATGATAATGGCGGTTATACTGTAAGATTAAACGATGATTCGTCAATTAATTTATCAGAAAGCAAATGGAGTAAAATTATTGAGTCAGGGCTAGAAGCCTGCGGATACATTAAGAATCAGAAGATAACAAGTGTAGTTGACAGGAAAAAGGCAGTTTCAGTTAATAAATAATATTTACTAATAAGGGAGAGATGAAACTGTTTCATCTCTCCTTTTGCTATATTGAGAAGATTTCTCAATAAGTGGATTTATGTAGAAATGTTACATAATGTGTAATATAATAACCGTCAAACTTAAGAAACATTTATTGTCCAATATGGACAGAGAGGAGCACAGTATGAAAATTAATAACTTAAAGAAACCAGGACTTTTTGCAGCAGGTGTATTATTTGGAACAGCTGGAATTAAGATTCTTACAAGCAAGGACGCAAAGAAGCTTTACACTAACTGTACAGCAGCAGTTTTAAGAGCTAAATCATGCATAATGAAGACAGCTACAACTGTTCAGGAAAACTGCGAGGATATATATGCTGATGCTAAGACAATCAATGAGACAAAGTATAACACAGAAGAAGTTGTACTTGATTCAGTAGATGAAGATGAGGAAGCGTAACAGAGTATGAAATTCATAATAAAGCATGATGTGCCCGGAAGAATCCGTGTTCACATGGATGCTTCTGGCATGACTTTTACACAGGCAGATACCTTGCAGTATTATCTTAAGAATCTGCAGGGCGTCACGAATGCCAAAGTGTATGAGAGAACTGCTGATGCAGTTGTTGAGTACGGATGTTCAAGAAAGACTGTGATTGAAGCTATTGCTAAGTTCAGATACAGCAATGTAGAGGTTCCTGAAGATGTTCTTGCAACATCAGGAAGGGCAATCAATTCACACTATACTGAGAAGTTAGCAGATCAGGTTTTATGGAGAATGACTAAGAAATTGTTTATTCCGGCACCGGTATGTGCGGTATTAACAACGGTATCTTCAATGAAGTACATTTATAAAGGAATCAGGACACTGCTTGACAGAAAGCTTGAAGTGCCAGTTCTTGATGCAACTGCAATAGGAGTTTCTATCTTAAGAAGAGACTTTAATACAGCTGGTTCAGTAATGTTTCTTCTTGGTATAGGTGAGATAATAGAGGACTGGACACACAAGAAGTCGGTTGACGACCTTGCAAGAACGATGTCACTTAACGTTAATAAGGTCTGGTTAAAGACAGATGATGCAGAAGTACAGGTATCTGTGAAAGATGTTAAGGACGGAGATAATGTAATAATCCGGATGGGTAATGTAATCCCATTTGATGGAACTGTTATCAGTGGTGAGGCTATGGTTAATCAGGCTTCACTTACAGGAGAATCTGAGCCAGTAAGAAGAGGTGAGGGAACTTCTGTATTTGCAGGAACTGTAGTAGAAGAGGGCGAGATAGTATTCAGAGTTAAGCGTGCCGGAGGCTCAAGCAAATATGACAAGATTGTCAGGATGATTGAAGAATCTGAGAAGTTAAAATCAGGTCTTGAGTCAAAAGCAGAGCATCTTGCAGATAAGCTTGTACCTTATTCACTTGGTGGAACTGCACTTACATATCTGTTAACACGCAATACTGCTAAGGCATTGTCAATACTTATGGTCGATTTCTCATGTGCATTGAAACTTGCTATGCCTATTACGGTACTTGCAGCAATAAGACAGGCAAGTCAGGCGAGTGCAACAGTCAAGGGCGGTAAGTTCTTAGAGACAATTGCTGAAGCGGATACTATCGTATTTGATAAGACAGGTACACTTACAAAGGCTAAGCCAACAGTAAGCAGGGTATATTCATTTAACGGAATGCCGGAAGATGAGCTGTTAAGAATAGCTGCGTGTCTTGAGGAGCATTTTCCACATTCAATGGCTAAAGCTGTTGTTAATGAAGCTGGCAGAAGAAACCTTATGCACGAAGAGATGCATTCTAAGGTTGAATATATTGTTGCACATGGAATATCAACATTTATTAATACAAGCAAGGTTATCATAGGAAGCCATCACTTTGTATTTGAGGATGAGTCATGTGTAATTCCAGCAGGAAAGCAGGAGTTATTTGACAGTCTTCCAGATGACTGCTCACATCTTTATATGGCAATTAACGGTCAGCTTGCAGCAGTTATATGCATAATTGATCCATTAAGAGAAGAAGCACCGGAGGTTATTGAAGGGCTTAAGAAGGCTGGAATATCAAAGGTTGTCATGATGACCGGAGACAGTGAAAGAACAGCCGCCTCTATTGCCAGAAAGGTTGGAGTTACTGAATATTATTCAGAAGTTCTTCCAGAAGACAAGGCTAAGTTCGTAGAGAAAGAGCGGGCAGCCGGACGAAAGGTAATTATGATTGGTGATGGAATTAATGACTCACCAGCGCTTTCAGCAGCAGATGTAGGTATTGCCATAAGTGATGGTGCTGAGATTGCAAGAGAGATTGCAGATATCACTGTCGGCGCAGATGATCTTAACCAGATACTTATGCTTACGAAATTAAGTGACAGTCTGATTAAGAAGATTAACAGAAATTACCGTGTGATTGTCGGATTCAATTCCGCACTTATTGCACTTGGTGTAACGGGCGTCATACAGCCTACAACATCAGCACTTCTTCATAATACATCAACACTTGTTATAAGTCTTGAGAGTATGAAGAATCTGCCGGTTTAAGACTATGAAACGGACTCATCTTCGGGTGGGTTCGTTTTTTATTTGAAGGCAAAAAGTTCTGAATGGATAAATATATACTATACCCATAAGGCACAATATAAATTAATAATCGCAGGATATTATTTTATTACAAGAAAATGAAATTATGTAACAAAAGAAAATTGACTAAGCCGTACGGCTTATATTATAATGCTTTTATCAAAACAAAGCCGCTCGGCTTTATTTATGAGAGAATATGTATAATAGAGCCGTACGGCTTATTTTAATGCTGGAGTGATTATCATGAAAATAACTGATTCAGAAGAACTGGGAAATATAATCAGGAACAGGAGAAAAGAATTAAAGTATACGCAGGCATTTTTGTCAGAATATACTGGTCTTAGTGTAAGTTTTATATCAGATGTAGAAAGAGGTAAAACAACTGTTGAGATTGGCAAAGTAATGCAGTTAATTTCAATTTTGGGACTTGATATTAATATTAATGTAAGGGGGAGATAATGAGAAATTTAGAGGTATATATTGAATGTAATGGAAATATGATTAATGTTGGCAGTATTACAGGGCATAATTCTGACGATGCTGTATTCTAGGACACCAGATAGTTTTATTATTAATCTTAATGATAAAGAAGATGATTTTTTATTTGCAACTGAAAGATATGACAGAAAGATTTTAGATACATCCAAAGAATTAATGGGAAGAAAGTTCCATTAAGACTTCATCAGGAGGATTTTGCACAGGCACTTGGAATTACAGCGTCACAAAAATATGAGAAAAACGGGAAAGATTATTTAGCAGATGCATTTGAACTAATAAAAAATTATATATGATTTATTAAGTACTGTTATATATGACAGCAGCACAGAGAAAATGTCGCTTAACATAGATGGCGAATATGATATAAGGAATATAAATCAGAAGTCGTTTGAGAATGAGGCAAAGAAACTTGGTCTTGGAAAAGGAATAGCAACGCAGCATTTTTTAAGTATGGTTGAAAAATTTGAGATGGCACTTGAACAATCAACATATGAACTTGAGGAGCAGGGATATGGAGTTGCAGTCGATATACAGAAACAAATATTAAAAAAAGCAGGAATTCACAACTTTAAATTGACTAATCCGTAATTTAATTATATCATAAGTAACTAGGGACACTTTGTTTCACTAAAGTATAATGGGAGGAAGTTATATGTATTCATTTGATGAAGTATTAAACTATGATCCAGACCTTGCTAAGGCTATGGATGATGAACTTGGAAGACAGAGAAGCCACATCGAGCTTATCGCTTCTGAGAACCTTGTAAGTAAGGCAGTTATGGCTGCTATGGGAAGCCCTCTTACTAATAAGTATGCAGAAGGATATCCTGGAAAGAGATATTACGGCGGCTGTGAGTATGTCGATGTTGTTGAGACACTTGCAATTGAAAGAGCAAAGAAGCTTTTTGGCTGTGAATATGCAAATGTACAGCCACATTCAGGAGCACAGGCTAACTTAGCTGTATTCTTCGCACTTGTTAATCCTGGAGATACAGTTATGGGTATGAGCCTTGACTGTGGTGGACATTTATCACATGGTTCACCAGTTAATATTTCTGGAAAATACTTTAACATCGTTCCTTATGGTGTTACAGCTGACGGATTTATTGATTATGATGAAGTAGAAAGAATCGCATTAGAAGTATTAAGAATTGCCAAGGAATGCAAGCCTAAGATGATTATTGCAGGAGCTTCTGCTTATGCAAGAACAATCGACTTCAAGAAGTTCAGAGAAATCTGTGATGAAGTTGGCGCATTACTTATGGTAGATATGGCACATATTGCAGGTCTTGTAGCCGGTGGTGCACACCCAAGCCCAATTCCATATGCAGATGTTACAACAACAACAACACATAAGACACTCCGTGGACCAAGAGGTGGTATGATTCTTGCTTCAGCAGAGGCAGCAGAGAAGTTCAAGCTTAACAAGGCTGTATTCCCTGGAATCCAGGGCGGACCTCTTATGCATGTTATTGCTGGTAAGGCAGTGTGCTTAAAGGAAGCGCTTGACCCAAGCTTTAAGGTATATGCTGAAAATGTTGTTAAGAACGCATCAGCACTTGCTAACGGACTTATGAACAGAGGCTTTGATATCGTATCTGGTGGTACAGATAATCATCTTATGCTTGTTAACCTCTTAAGCAAGGGCAAGACTGGTAAGGAAGTTGAAAAGCTTCTTGATGCAGCTAATATTACATGTAACAAGAATACAATTCCTAATGACCCGGCTTCTCCATTCGTAACAAGCGGTATCAGACTTGGTACAGCAGCCGTTACAACAAGAGGCTTCAATGAGGCTGATATGGATGTTGTTGCAGAAGCAATTGCTATGCTTGTTGATGATGTAGATGCTAACCAGGCCAAGGCAATGGAGCTTGTTAAGGGACTTACAGATAAGTACCCACTTTATGAATAAAGATTTTTTCTTGAAAATTCCTTAAGAATTAAGGAAAAAATGCATATTTTTATTATTGCAATTTTAAGCACTTGGTACTATAGTTAATGGCGAAGTGCAAAGGGGCACGAAAGTGAAAAGCTTTCGTGCCCCTTTCTTTTTGAGAAGTGGTGGCATATTGAAGTCCATATATCTGAATGAAGATTGTATGAAATTATGAAAAGTAAAATTTGGAAGTGAAAATATCAGTCATAGGTGATATAATCAACGATAGTTTAAATGAAAAGGAATTAGAAATTATGAGACATTTTTCGAGAACAGAATTAAAGGCAGCTATTAATATGCTTAAGGAGTTTACTGCGAAGGGCAATTTTGCAGTTCTTATGTATATGGGGGATACTGATAAGCTTGAGGTATCACAGACTCTTAATTCGGATATGAGCTGCTTTTTATTATATGGAAGCATCCAGCCACTCGCATTTTTCTTTGCAGAAAATATTCCTATGACTGCGGGTGAGTTAGAAGAGATTATTAACAAACAGTCAGCAGTGTATGAAGAAGAGATGGACAATTACAGAAATGCACTAAAGGAAAGCGGTGCAGATAATGGACTGTTTATTACTAAATATGAAAGTATGATTCATACATTTATTGCATATGATCCTGACCAGAGTGGTGACAGAGACTGTTATGCACCATTTATTGAGGGTGCATTCAATGTTGAACCGGGTAAGGGACAGTTTGTTAATGAAGTTATGAGACTTGAAGTGTATGATGATGAATATGAGGATGACTGTGTAATCCAGAAGAAGCATTTTGTATATCTTCCATCAGTAAAATTTATGGGAGCATTCAATATGCGAATGATGATGAGTATGGTTGATGCACAGTATAACTAACATTTTACAATTCTTAAATTTATATAATATGTTTGAATCCCGGACTCCTGTATAGTATATTAGAAGTAACTTTAAAGAGTGGAGGGGTTGTATGAACAAAGGACATTTTAAAGACAGTCAGGTTGTTAAGGGAATTACGATTGGTGCAGTGCTAATTGTAATATATCTTGCCCTTAACAATGTGACTGGAATTCTTGATTCTATATCATATCTTGCAGGACTTGTAATGCCATTTATAATTGGCGCAGTCATCGCATTTGTATTCAATGTACCTATGAAAGCAATTGAAAAAGGACTTAACAGGCTGTTTGACAAGCGTTGTAAGAAGAAGCATCTCAGACTTATAAGAGTGCTTGCTTATATGCTTACCCTGATTTTGATACTGGCTATTATTGCAGGTGTACTTTTTGTGGTTGTGCCTGAACTGGTAAACACAATAGCTGACCTTATAGGACAGGTGCCAACAGCAGTTAATAATCTTATCAACTGGCTGCAGGTCAAGCTGTCTGCATATCCTGAGTATGAGGAAAAGTTAAGCAGCATATCAATCAACTGGGATTCTGTTCTTTCAAATGTTATGAATTTCCTTTCAATAGGAACTAAAGGTATTATTAATGGCGGAATTGGTGCAATAAGCGGATTTTTCTCAGGAGTCACTAATTTCTTTATTGGATTTGTCTTTTCTGTGTATGTGCTGTTTCAGAAAGAGAGGCTTACAGCACAATGCAAGAAGCTTATGTATGTGTGCTTGCCTGAGAGCAGGGCAGATAAAATCATTGAAGTGTTAAGACTTACCAACACTACATTCTCTAATTTCCTGTCAGGACAGTGCCTTGAAGCATGTATTCTTGGAACGATGTTTGTTATTACATTGTCTATATTGAGAATGCCTTATGCGCTTCTTATAGGAATTATTATTGCGGTTACTGCACTTATTCCGATTGTTGGTGCATTTATCGGATGTATAGTCGGTGTGATTCTTATAATGATGACAAGCCCGTTAAAGGCACTTATATTTGTGGGAGTATTCCTTATATTACAGCAGATTGAAGGAAATCTTATATATCCTCATGTTGTCGGAAGTTCAGTTGGACTGCCGGGAATATGGGTGCTTGTTGCTGTTACAATCGGTGGCAATCTGTTTGGTATAATGGGTATGCTTACTTTTATTCCAATCAGCTCAGTGTGTTATGCGCTGCTTCGGACATATGTCAACAGGAAAGTGGAAGAGAAGGAGATTGATAAGGGAAAGTTTAAGGGGTGATGCCTTCCGGGAATGGAAGTCAGGCGGCTATGCAGCTTGTTTTCAAACACGCTTGCGCTCGTTCTACGACGCAGCGGTACTAAGCTCGCTGGGATTCGTTGGCGTTAAGCCAACTGTCCAAGCTTACTAAGTGCCGGTGTCTTCGCAACGGTTTGAAAACAAGTTGTATAGTCGCCTGACTTCATTCTCACGGAAGACTTTTGTGCGGTGGATTGGCAGGGG
>OGQP01001427.1_pt1 | contig 14275 bp, 18 predicted proteins | sample 1553251 | NCBI WGS metagenome assembly OGQP01 (sample SAMEA2580016, study PRJEB22360) | human gut metagenome | biome: human gut; feature: human-associated habitat; material: faeces | place: Denmark | collected 2008/2010 | reverse complement strand
CGCCTGCCGCTCCGGTTGAACCCAAGGCAATCCCGGCAAACTATGTTGATCTTGCAGAAACGCTGATGAGCGCAAATTCAAAAAGCATCACAACATCCAAGCTGCGCAACTGGTTCAGCATTGCCAACGATATCTATAATGTAGAAAGCCGCAGCAGCGAAATCGGCCTGAAGCCGGAAAGCTGCACAAAACTGCTGAATTTGCGCGTGCGCATTGTCTACGATGCCGGCAAGGATTCCAAGATTAAGGATTTTGTCACCAGCGCGAATTTGCTTTCGTATATCAAAGGCATCGGCAGCAGCCGCGAGCAGATGATTCGTTTTGCGCAGTACATGGAAGCCTTGGTTGCTTATCATAAATACTTCGGTGGGAGGGAAGCATAACAATGTACGGAAAAATTATCATCCACTGCGTTTTGACCGTCAAAACAGGATTGCATATCGGGGATTCCTCTGCCTTTTCTGCCATTGGCGCAGTGGACAGCCCGGTTGTTCGCGACCCTTACACCAATCGGCCCATTATTCCCGGCAGCAGTTTGAAGGGAAAAATCCGCACGCTGCTTGTTCGCAGCAAATGCAAGGATATTGAACATATGCCCGACCACAAGGATGACGACTCCGCCATTCTGCGGCTTTTCGGTTCCGCTGCGCCTGTCAAACGTTCCCGGCTTCAGTTTGCTGACTGCTTTGTATCCAATGCCAGCGATTTTGCAAGCATTGGTTTGACGGAAGTAAAGGCGGAAAACACCATTAACCGTCAAACCAGCCAAGCTAATCCGCGGCAAATTGAACGCGTTACAGCAGGCGTTCAGTTTGGCTGCACCATTGTGTACGATATTGAAAATTCCAGTGAGCTGACCCCCGATTTGCAGCTGCTGGCGCTTGGCATGAAGCTTCTTCAGATGGACTATCTGGGCGGTCATGGTTCGCGCGGCAGCGGGCGGGTCGGCTTTTCCGATTTTTCTTTCCAGCATTTTCAGGATGAAACCTCCGACCAAACGTTGATGGACATTTTCAAGGAGGCCGAGAACTATGAATTATTCCCTAATTCGTCTGCGATTTGATGGCCTTGCTCACTTCGGCACTTCCGATTCTGCGCTTTCCTTATTCACATCAGAAGATCATTTCTATGCCGATACGCTCTTTTCCGCACTTTGCCACACTGCATTGTCTCTCCACGGCATTGATGGACTCCATTCGCTCCTTCAGCAGGCTGCGGATGGTTCATTGCTGCTCAGTGACAGTATGCCGTGGCATCGTACCGCGTACGGTGTTGATTACTACCTGCCCAAGCCTTGCAGGACTTTTTCTCGTCTCCCGCAGAAACAGGACATGCCGCAGGGCAGCCGCAAAGCAATGAAAAAGCTTGCATGGATTCCCGCTCGCAGCTTTTCTGATTTCTGGCGTTCTATTGCCGGAGAAGCCTCTTATCAGCCGCAGCCGGATGCTTTCGGGACACTTGCAGGCAGAACGCAGGCCGCCGTGTCCGACGAAACGGATGCCGTTCCCTATCAGGTGGGCGCATATCGCTTCTTTCCCGATTGCGGTTTGTATGTGCTGATTGGCTGCAAGGAGCAGCGTCAGCTGGATTATTGCGCCGAATTGTTTACGGTCCTTGGTTTGTCCGGCATTGGCGGAAAGACCAGCGTCGGCTACGGGCGTTTTACCGTCGAAGAGCAGATTCGTTTGGACGATTCTGATGATTCCCAGCTGGTATTCCTCCAACATGCACTGGCGGACGCATCTGCGTCCTATCAATTGCTGCTGACAACCAGTTTGCCGCGCGATGATGAGCTGGAACAAACCATGCAGCACGCGCAGTATCGGCTGATTCGCCGGAGTGGTTTCATCCAATCAAACACATTTAATGCAGAGCCATTCAAAAAGCAAACGCAGTATTACCTTGCCGCCGGCGCAACTTGTACGCAGCGTTATCACGGGGATTTGTACACCGTTGCCGAATCGGGCAATCACCCCGTTTACCGCTATTCCAAGCCGATGTTTCTGGGGGTGAAGGCATGATTGAATCAGGAACGCTCCAATGCTTTGACTTGACGCTGACAACGCAAGGGCTGTTCCACGTTGGGGACGGCAAAGTCATCCCGAAAAAATTTTACATGCTGAACGGCAATACCATCTCCTACATTGATGAAGAACGGCTGTTTGCCCTCCTCCTCCGTCGAAATCAGCTGGAGCGTTTTGAAGCCTATTGCCTTGGTGCGGACACAGATTTAGGACGCTTCTTCAAGAGCATTGCACTTTCTCCCGCTGAGCAGCATGCGCTTGTGCGCTGCACCTTCCGCAGTGCCGATGCACTTGATGAAAACCACTCGTGCAAGGAAATTCGTCCGTTTATCCGCAACACGGCAAATCAGGTTTACGTTCCCGGCAGCAGTATCAAAGGCGCGCTGCGCACAGCTCTGCTTTTTTCCATGATTCAGCAGGATGGCAGCAAAAAAGCCCCTCTTGATTGGCAGAAGCCAAGGGGCGCTTTTGAAGCACGTTATCTCCATCAATTGTATCCGCAGATTGAGCGCGATACACCGCAGAAAGACCTTCTGCGCGGACTTTCTGTTTCCGACAGTCAAGTCATCGCAGACAGTGCCATGTGTTTAAGCTGCAAGTGTGATGCCAGCGTCAGCGGAGCTGTCCGCAAACTGCCCCTCTGCCGTGAGTGCATTGCACCGGGGCAGCTGATTCATACTACGCTGACGTTGGACCAGTCCATCCTGCGCGGCAGAATTACCAAGGAATCCTTGCTGCGTGCCATCCAAACCTTTGCCGCATACCATCAAAAAACGTACGCTGAACATTTTACCGTGCCTGACCATGCGCATTATCAGCTTGCAGCGTCAACGCTCTTTCTTGGCGGCGGCGCCGGCTTTTTCAGCAAAACGCTGTCGTACCCCTATGAGGGAAAGCAGCTTGCTTCGCAGCATGTTTCTGCGTTCATGTGCAAGTCTTTCCGTGCGCATCATCATGAAAAAGACCCTGCACTGGGCATCTCCCCGCATACTATGAAATATGGACTGTATCAGCAGGAGTTATTCCCGTTCGGTCCATGCAAGGTGGATATTCTATGATAAAACAATACCGAATCAGCTTGGAAAGCAAGCAAGCTGGGCTCAATGCGTCGATTGCCTATCCGCTTTACGCATGGCTGTTGTCACAAGTGCCGACTGAAGTTGGTACGGCGCTTCACGAGCAAGCGACCCGTCCAATCAATCAGTATATTCTTTGGAATGCTGCTGCCAATCGCGGCGAATGGGTGGTTAACCTCATGACCGACGAGATGGTCGAAATATTTTCGCCTGTCTTGAATGCGCTTTCCGTCATTGCTCTGCGAAGCGGCACATTGCTTGCTACCGCAGGAAGCACCGTGGAAGTCCCAAATTTCCAGCATTTGTTGAAGTGCGGCGAATCGCTGTCAAACGTTCAGCTTTTTCCAATCCACTTTCTAACGCCCACAACGTTCAAGCAGGATAAGCGTTATGTGATTTTCCCGCAGGAATCGTTGATTTTACAGTCCCTGATCTCCCGCTGGAATGTCAGTTTTCCTGAAGCTGCGATGGATGATGAAGATGCGTTTCAGGCACTTCTGCGCGGCATTCACATTGTGGATTACAATTTGCACACCACACGCTATCCAATGAAGCAAGTGCGGCTTCCTGCATTTCAGGGGCGGATTAGCATCGAAACGCGCCTGCCTGCGCCCATGATGGCGCTGTGGACAACGCTGTACAGCTTTGCCCCTTATGCCGGGATTGGTGTCAAGACGACGCTGGGGATGGGCGGCGTGTCAATGATGAAGGCATCCAATCTGCCTGTGTGACCCCTCTATTTAATGATATATTTTTGATGCCAACACATGAACGACAGGTGTTCCCCGATGGAAAGCCCCTGTGATTAACCCAGCCACCTCCTATGCGAGTAGAAGAATCGCATGGGAGGATTTTTGGTGTGCCCCCGCATAATACTATTTCAGATTCACCTGCGCCATCTGCTTGCGCCTTTTCCGCTCTGTCGTCCGGTCGTTCCACTTAGCGTATATTGATTTTTCTTTGGTGATTTTTGAGACGCTGCGCCAAATGGAAAGCAATCCGCAAATCAAGGCGCGTCTTTCGCAGATTCAGTATTTGGTTGTAGATGAGTATCAGGATATCAACAATCTTCAGGAAAAATTCTGTGTGAATTTTGCGAGAAAATCAACTTCTTGGATGATGCGGCGAAAGACCTTGATGCGTGCAGAATGAGTTTGGATGGAATCAAAAGAATTTTAGACGACTTTGATGAAATCTATGGCGATTATCAGCTGTCAGCGCGCGTCGATATGCTGCTGAAATTTCTTGCGAAACGAGCGGCACAGGAATATCGGTACATCAGCTTTCAAGAGAAGTCCCCCGACAATGATGCCGTGCAAATCATGACGGTTCACAAGGCAAAAGGACTGGAATTTCACACGGTTTTTCTGCCTGAACTTACGAAAAATGAGTTTCCCGCGCGTACGCTGGGCGGGAAGCAATACTATCATGTGCTGGGCGGCACATTTGCGGAAAACAAAGACAAATATCAAAGTACGCTTGATGATGAGCGGAAACTCTTCTATGTTGCTGTCACCCGCGCAAAACAAAACCTGTATATGTCCTATGCATCGGCAACGCAGCCGGTGTCATGCTTCGTACAGGAAGCGGCACAGTCACCGTATTTGCAGATAAACGACCGCGATTTGACCTGCAATCCGAAAGCCTCCGCTGATTCCGACAAGGCAGAGCTCGCCCAGTATGCACGCAGTCAGCTGCAAGATTACTACACGGAAGCGTGCCGCATTCTTCCGGAGGCAGATGCGGACTTAAAGCGCATCGAAGGACTATCGCCCGACGAGATGATTGCGGAAGCAGAAAGAAACAGCTTGCTGTAACCTGCGCTTTCATATTTTCATTCATACAGGAGGTGAACATATGCCGCAAGACTTGCCAACCCTTGCGCTTTCCATCCTGAACGTCAGCCGAAACACGCTGTCCATCCACCTGCGGTTCATGAATCTTGCCATCAGTCGTCTGCGCTGGCTGTCCATCCCGGATGCTGTGCGGGAAATGCCGATGCTGCAGCCGCTGTGGAATTTAGCGTGCGACATGGCGGTGGAGGGGGTCATCAACGACTTGAATCTGCCGATGCTCACGAACGCGCAGGCGGCAGGGCAGGTGCAAGTCCTCCAGCAGATTGCGCCGAGGGTCAACAACCTGCTGACGGCGGAGAAGCTCTATACGTATCTGCGGATGAATCCGACGAGCGAAACGGAATTTGCCCGCCTGAAGCGCCTGTTTTCGCCGGATAATCACGCACTTTGGTATGCACCGACTGCGCGCGTTGCTATGGCGGAGGAGCAAGCAGCGGTGGATAACGGTGGCGGTACATCAGGCACATCACAGCGCGGTCAGCCGGACGACGGTCAGCCGGACGACGGTCAGCCGAACGACGGTCAGCAGGAGGATGCCCGCACGGCGCAGGCACAAGCGGCGCTATCCGCCCTCTTGCAGGACTGGCAGCACATTGCCGAGCAGATGCAGACCGACTTGGAGACGTTCCACAAGCAGCGCGGCGACGAGGCAGGCGGCATGATGCAGAATCTCCGCGCCGTCAACTGAGAAAAGTACGACTACACGTCGTTCCTGAAGAAATTCGCCGTGATGGGCGAGGCCATGCGCATCAATGACGATGAGTTCGACTATGTGTTTTACAGCTACGGGATGCAGCTTTTCCCCGAAAAGCGGATGCCGCTCATTGAGCCGCTGGAATACAAGGACGTGAAGCGCATCCGCGAGTTCGTCATCGCGATTGACACGTCTGGGTCGGTGATGGGCGAACAGGTGCAGGCGTTTTTGCAGAAGACGTACAACATCCTGCAAAGCACGGAGAGCTTTTTCAGCCGCATCAACGTCCACATCATCCAGTGCGACGAGGACATTCAGGAGAACATCAAAAATCACCTCGCGGGAGGAGTTTGACCACTATCTGCAAACGATGGCCATCAAGGGGCTTGGCGGAACGGACTTCCGCCCGGTATTCCAGCGGGTGGATGAGATGATTCGGGACGGGGAGTTTGCCAACCTGAAGGGGCTGATTTACTTCACGGATGGCTACGGCTTATTCCCGGGGGCGGATCCCCGCCTATAAGACCGCGTTTGTGTTTGTGGAGGATGGCTGCGAGATTCCCGAAGTGCCGGTGTGGGCGATGAAGCTGGTGCTGACGAGGGAAGAGGTGGAGAAGATGGCTGAAAGCACCAATAAATGACGCGGAGGAAAAGCAGATGGATACAGCCTTATCCGTTGCCGCGCTTGTAGTATCCTTGTTTTCGGCGGGGTTCACGCTGTATACGTTCATCTGGACGAAAGTCCGAGACCGGAAACAGGCGACACTGGAAGCATACAATCGGCTGCAAGAGCAGGTGCTGGATCATTTGAACGTGTACATGCCCAAGCAAATTGCAGAGATTGCGAAGAACACACGTTCCGAAGAGTACAAGCAGATAAGCGCCTATGTTGCGCGAATCGAGCATTTCTGCGTCGGTGTAAACCAGAAGATTTATGATCGAAACGTGGTTTACGAACTGGCGCAGGGCTACTTGGACGGCACGATAAAGAGCCGAATTGAGCCGATGATTGAGAAGAAGAACCGTTTTGGACACGATTATTACGCCAACATTCATCAATTTTACGATTGGATGGAGAAGGCGCGAAAAGAAAAGGAGCGTAAAGGAAAATGAGCGACTTTCGGATTAAAAATGGCGTGCTGGTGAAGTATGTGGGGAATGGCGGGGATGTGGTGATTCCAGATTCGGTTACGGCCATCGGGGTGAAGGCGTTCAAGGGCTGCAGCAGCCTGATGAGCATAACGATTTCCGACAGCGTCACTTCTATCGGAGATGAGGCGTTCCTTGACTGCAGCCGCCTGACGAGTATAACGATACCCGACAGCGTCACTTCCATTGGAGATAATGCGTTCTGGAATTGCAGCCGCCTGACGAGTATAACGATACCTGACAGCGTCACTCTCATTGGAGAGGGGGCGTTCAGTGACTGCCGCCGCCTGACGAGTGTAACGATACCTGACAGCGTCACTTCCATCGGGGAGAGTGCGTTCGAGGGTTGCCGCAACCTGACGAGTATAACGATACCTGACAGCGTCACTTTCATTGGAGAGGGGGCGTTCATTAACTGCCGCCGCCTGACGAGTGTAACGATACCTGACAGCGTCACTTCCATCGGGGGGTGGGCGTTCCACGACTGTAAGGGGCTTGCTGATAAAAAAACCGGATTAGTTATTATTGGCCATACTCTGTGCGAGTATGTGGGAAATGCAAAAAGCATAGTAATTCCTGATTCGGTCACTTCCATTGGGGCGCGTGTATTCGAGGATTGCAGCCGCCTGACGAGTATAACGATTCCAGACAGCGTCACATCCATCGGGGCGCGTGCGTTCGAGAATTGCAGCCGCCTGACGAGTATAACGATACCAGACAGCGTTACATCCATTGGGGCGAGTGCGTTCTGGGGCTGCAGCAGCCTGACGAGTATAGCGATACCGGATGGTGTCACATCCATCGAGAAGGAGGCGTTCGAATTTTGTAGTAACCTGACGAGCATAACGATACCTGACAGCGTCACATCCATCGGGACGAGTGCGTTCAAGGGTTGCAGCCGCCTGACGAGCATAACGATTCCAGACAGCGTCACATCCATTGGGGATGGGGCATTCTTGAACTGCAATGGGCTGAGCAATTAAAACGGACTGGTTATTGTTCGGAATGTTTTGTACAAGTATGTGGGGAATGCAACAAGCATAGTAATTCCCGATAGCGTCATATCCGTCGGGAGTGGTGCGTTCGAGGGCTGCAGCAGCCTGACGAGTATAACGATACCTGACGGCGTCACATCCATCGGGTATTATAGTGTGTTCGAGGGTTGCAGCAGCCTGACGAGTATAACGATGCCTGACAGCGTCACATCCATCGGGAATAGTGCGTTCAGTGGCTGCAGCAGCCTGACGAGTATAACGATACCTGACAGTGTCACATCCATTGGGAATGGTGCGTTCAGTGGCTGCAGCCGCCTGACAAGTATAACGATACCTGACAGTGTCACATCCATCGGGAATAGTGCGTTCTGGAACTGCAGCAGCCTGACGAGTATCAACGTCCCCGATTCCGTTACTTCTATCGGGAAGGAGGCGTTCTCTACATGTGCAAATCTAAAAGAGTTCACCTGTCCTTCTTCTTTTGCCAAGCAGTTGCAAACCATACTGCCCAAAGCAGAAACGCCTATCATCCTTCATATCCCTGATATTTCAGACATCAGTGCCAAATTCCGCCCCGGCGCAGCAGTCGGCTTTGCGGAGGACAACCGCGACTGCACCGACGAAAACGGCAAAGCGTATGCGAAGTACATCAAAGCCAATGCCACAAAGCTGGCAGGTTTGGCGATTGAGCACCCCGCGTTGTTCTACCTGATGCTTCGCGAAAAACTGATTTCCGCCAAGGATTTGGACGCATTCACAAAAGCCGTGCAGGACAGCGGCAATACGGAGCTGATTGCGGCAGTGCTGGACTATGCCAACAGCAGCGTTTCCGAAAAGGACAAGGCAAAAGTTCAGCAGAAGAAAGAAACGCTCGACACGAATGTGACGAATTTCCTGTTTGATGCGGAACAAATTGAGCAAATCAGCGGGAAAACGTTCGCTGTCACGGGCAAGCTCAAAACCTTTGCCAGCCGCAACGAGCTGCAAGCCTGCTTGGATGCGTGCGGCGCGACGCTGACGGAAAACCTTTCACGCAACGTGAATTACCTCATCACGAACACGCCGGATTCGGGCACGGCGAAGAATCGGGAGGCCGAATCGCTGGGAATTTCGCGCATCACCGAGGCGCAATTCAACGAAATGGTTGGCAGAAAAGTGTAAAAAATGCCCTCCGCCGGTTACTCACAACCGCGGAGGGCATTTCTATATCCTCATTTCGTCCTCTAAAAAGTGCGAATTTGATATTTTGATACACAAAAGGTGGAAACCTGTTGAGGAGATTAGCACCTTCACCTCTTGGACCCCATGAAAAGCATTCGGCGACCCGCAAATCCTTGCGCCACAAGCCTTTGCGGCACTTTCACAAGGGGCAAATAACCCCGAAATAACCCCGTCATCATGAACGGAACAATTTTAGCCCCTGTGCTGTGTATGCGGTTCAATGTCAAGGCGACAATAAGCACAGGAGGTTTCTTTGATGAAAACGACGATGACGAACGAACTGCCTGACGAAATCATGGAGAACGGCATTCATTACACCCTTGTGGGCGATTACTACTTTCCCACCTGTATGCTGGCGGACAGGTCGCCCAATGGCAAGTGGGCATCCCTGTATGAGCGCTATTTGCAGGAGAAGCATCCGCACGAGTATGTTAGGCTGATTTGGGCGGATGAACTGGCGGCGCTGCTGGAATCCGTGCAGAGGGAGTGCGAAGAGCGGGTGGAGGTGCTTGTTCGGGAGATGGCGGAGGTAGAAGGCGTGAATGAGGAGATGAAGGAAAATGGGCAGATGGAGTGGGTGCGGAGGATGAAGATGATTTGCGGCAGGGTAGAGGAGGTTGTGTGCGAGGAAATCATGGGATAAGTGAAGAGACGAACGGCAGCAGGGACAGGGGAGTTCCTGCTGCTTTATTCGTATAATAATTGCTGTCATGGAAAAACGGACAACCGATACAGATAGACTGTTGAAAAATCAAGCAGTAAATGATATAATCATCATGGAAAACAGGGCAAGGAGGCTGGTGTTGTGCCTGCAGGAAAGAGCGAAAAGGAGCTTGCTCTGCGCAGCTCTGCCGCGGAATATCTGACCTTTGTCGCCGCCACCGGCGAGAGCGACGTTAGCTTCGAGATGCGCTACGAGGATGAAAATATCTGGTTGACGCAGAAGATGATGGCGACATTATATGACGTAGGGCTTTCCACCATCGATGAGCATATCAAAAAGATATATGCGAACGGAGAACTGACCGAAGCGGCAACTATCCGGAAATTCCGAATAGTTCAAGCAGAAGGTTCGCGGCAGGTCAACCGCGAGGTGGCTCACTTTACCCGTTCTTCGGCGATTTGATTCTGGACAGCCTGAACCGTACGGAAAACGCGATGACGCAGGCGCGCGCCTTCAAGGCGGCGGAACTGTACCTGATTGCGCAGAAGCAGGCGGAAATGGTGTATCAAGCGAAATAATGCAAGAAAGCAAGCCCATCGGCTGCCTGTGATTTGTACAGGCGGTTAGTGGGCTTGCTTGGTTGTATACAATTTCGCTTACGCTCGAATGCCGCTTCCGCCTCGGCTTTACGGATTTCCTCTTCGCGCGTTTCCAGGTTCCAAATGAGAATGCGCCAAGACACGAGCAGATGTGCAGGTGAATTTGGAAATAGTATTATGCCTGGATGCAAAAAACGCGGCGGCTTCCGGGGGAAAGTCGCCGTGAGAAAGTATGCAGTTTTCATCAATTGCTCATCTGCTGTTTCTTGATGCCGTAATGTGCAGCCCCATTTGCTCCAGCTCATCAGAAGTGGTCACAAGCACCGTTGCAGAAAGCCACTTGATTTTCTTCTCAAGTTCCTCCCGCAGACGTCGTCTGATGGTATGCTCATCGCGGCTCGCACAGGCAAACTTCCCGTCAAGCACCAGTACCACCACGATTTTTCGCTGACCGTTTGCAATCTCCTGACTGCACAATGCTTGTGCGAACGCATCACACGATGCATGCTTCGTCGCAGGCATTGGGTTGCTGAATACGCCAACCATTCCCGCCAGCGTCATCGCCGTTTTCTGGGCAACTTCAATATCAAGGCTGTCTCTTGTGGATACGTCGCGTCCATCAGCGCCCGCCGTGTCGCGCTTCTGGTTATTCGGAGCAATCCGCCAGCGGTTGCCCGACTCATCACCAATGCAGTTTTTCACCTCAATCAGCACATAGTGCTTGTCCGATACCGCAATAAAATCCACAGCTTTCGTGCCGGGCTGTGCGTTGAACCGCTCGGTATAATACGGCGTATCATCATATTTCAGCACAAAATTGCCATATTGCTCGCCGAACGTAAATTCGATATCACTCTCTGATACGATCATAGATGAATCCCTGCTCTCTGTTGTATATCGCATCAAATTCTTCCATGATGCTGTTGTGCTGAAGTTCGCTGATGGTATCCGCCATTTCCGCCTTTATTGCGCCATCCACAAAGAAAAGGGAGAAGAAACGGATGTCAATCTGGTCGGTATTGGATTCCGGGAATGCCATGTACATGTTCAGATACTGCTGGAGGAAATAATCATGCGTTGTGATGAAAATCTGCACCTTGAGTTTTGCAAGCTGCATCATAGCTTCCACCAGTGGGCGAATCATGCCGGGATTCATGTTCGTCTCCGGCTCATCCCAGAACAGCACCGAATTGGCATTCAGGCAGCCATTCCGAATGAGATAGGTGATGGTCGCCAGCTTGCGATAGCCCTCGGAGACAAGCCCCATTTCAAATTCTCCGCCATTTTCTGCATTGAGATAAAATTTTTTATCATGCTGCACCGTTGTCCCGTGGAGAATTTCATCCAAACTGGCTAACACCTGATTCTGCTCATCGGAATTTTTCCCGCGCTTCAGCGGACGATCCAGCAGCTTTGCAAGGTCATAATACGTTTCCTCAAACGCAATATGGTATTCCTCATACAGCGACGTGAAATTCTCCGTCGCCGAAATGATTTCCTTCGGCGGAAAATACACCGCCGTATGGTCAGGCGATGCCGTATGCTCCATCTTTGGCAAGGCAAGTGTGGAAATTTTGCTTGCTCGATTTCCGAAATTTACATCAATGCTCGTGCCGTTTTCATAGCCCATCGAGGCTGTCATTTGGGCATTGCCCTGCTTTCGCCGCACGAGTCTGCCCACTTTCCCGTTGTCCGGGCGAAATACGCCGCACAGCTTTTCGGAAAACCTGTTAACCGCCGCTTCCTTTGTCTCTGTGGAGTTCCACTGTTCATAGGACTTATGCAGGCTGTACATCAGCTTTATCAGCGCCGTTTTGCCCGTGCTGTTTGTGCCACAAATCACATTGATTCCCGGCGACCACTGAAAATCGGCTTGCTGAAACAGCATAAAATCAGACAGATGCAATTGGCTGATTTTCACACGCATCCATTCCTTTCCCAAAGCAGTTTCATGTCTGCTTTGCGCAAGAAGCGCAGCTTCTCTCCTATATTGTTGCAGGCATGAAACAGATTATCCGCTGCGTCGGATTGCGATTTGCTTCCGCACAATTCGGCGCACGCTGCTGCCGCCGCTTGTACGTCAATCACTATAACATTGATTCCTGCTATTGTCAACGGTTATTGTCAGAATTTCCGCCCAATTGCAAAAACATGGCAATGGCTTCTTCATATTGTCCATTTTCGCGCAGCATCACTGCTTGCTGGTACTTTAATTCCATGGCGGAGATGGAAGGCGTGAATGGGGAGATGAAGGAAAATGAGCAGATGGAGTGGGTGCGGAGGATGGAGATGATTTGCGGCAGGGTAGAGGAGGTTGTGTGCGAGGAAATCATAGGATAAGTGAAAAGAGGAACGGCAGCAGGGATAGGGGAGTTCCTGCTGCTTTATTCGTATAATAATTGCTGTTATGGAAAAACGGACAACCGATACAAATAGACTGTTGAAAAATCAAGCAGTAAATGATATAATCATCATGGAAAACAGGGCAAGGAGGCTGGTGTTGTGCCTGCAGGAAAGAGCGAAAAGGAGCTTGCTCTGCGCAGCTCTGCCGCGGAATATCTGACCTTTGTCGCCGCTAACGGCGAAAGCGATGTCAGCTTCGAGATGCGCTACGAGGATGAGAATATCTGGTTGACGCAGAAGATGATGGCGACATTGTATGACGTGTCCGTAGCGGCAATCAATCAGCACCTGAAGAAGGTCTTCGAGGATGGTGAGCTGCGCGAGGAATCAGTTATTAAGAAATACTTAATAACTGCCGCGGATGGAAAAAGCTACAACACAAAGCACTATAACTTGCAAGCCATCATTGCCGTCGTCTTCAAGGTCAATAACCAGCGTGCCGTGCAGTTCCGCAAATGGGCGGGGCAAATCGTGAAAGACCATACCATTCAAGGTTGGACAATGGACGTGGAGCGCCTGAAAAAGGGGCATATGTTCACGGACGAATACTTCGAGCGGCAGCTTGAGCAGATTCGGGAAATACGGCTGAGTGAGCGGAAGTTCTATCAGAAGGTCACAGACCTGTACGCAACGGCGTTTGATTACGATAAGGACGCCAAGACGACACGCCTGTTCTTTCAGACAGTGCACAATAGGATGCACTTTTGCACTTTGCCGTCCACAGACACACGGCTGCGGAGCTCATTGTGGAGCGTGCGGATGCCAACAAGGAGCATATGGGATTGACCACATGGGAGAATGCGCCGGATGGCAAGATTTTGAAAACGGACGTGATGGTAGCCAAGAACTATTTGAGCGAACAGGAAATGCACTATCTGGAGCGCATCGTCTCTCTTTATCTGGATTATGCGGAATTGCAGGCGGAGCGCAAGATTCCCATGAGCATGGAAGACTGGGCGAAGCGTCTGGATGGCTTTTTGGAGTTTAACGGAAACGAGCTGCTGACAGGCCCCGGCAAGATTAGCGCGGAGCAGGCCAAGCTCCATGCGGAGACGGAATATGAAAAGTATCGGATTATTCAGGATCGCCTGTACGAAAGCTGTGCTGTTATTCTTTCTGCTTTTTTGCTATTATGTATTATCAATGTCGGCACTTATTCTCGTATCTTTGTACTTCTCAATTAGCTCTTCAACCAATTTGAGCACATCAATAATTGAATCAATGCCCCGAATAAAAATATCTGCGACATCTTCAAAATCTTGCTTTTTGGAATCATAGATAGCCATTGTATCATTTTGTGCTTTCTCTATATATTCGTCCAAATATTCGTCGTAGGCTTCTGCGCTATATTTCTGTAAACAGTTATCCCATGTCCGTTCATAATTGAAGTTTACAAAGTTAAACAGAACCCCATCATCAGATGCAATTTCTATGAGCCAGTTAACATCTATTTCAGATAGACGAACCATAATTTCATTAATATCATCATTGTACCCGTTATCATCTTCCGAATAGGTGTTTTCGGCGAGTCCATCCAAATGGAATTATTATCTGGAAGAAGCGGAACAGGAACCGGCGGTAGAGGCACAGCTGG
>OGQP01001425.1_pt1 | contig 14308 bp, 12 predicted proteins | sample 1553251 | NCBI WGS metagenome assembly OGQP01 (sample SAMEA2580016, study PRJEB22360) | human gut metagenome | biome: human gut; feature: human-associated habitat; material: faeces | place: Denmark | collected 2008/2010 | reverse complement strand
CCAAAGAAAATAATCGCTTGGAGCGCGAATTTTCTTTGACCGCGGCGCCATAACGCCCTCCTTTTATCCGCCACAGGCGGCAGTCGGTTGTTATGCTCCGCCAATACCACCCCTGTGCCCTTGAAAAACCGCTGAATAAGCGGTTTTTCGCTTATAATGTGTTTTTCCGCCGCACATGTCAGCGGAAAAACGAAAAATGCGGTGATATCGCCGCATTTTATTGGTGAATTAATTTTCTTTTTTATCCTCTTCAAAGGCTTCCGTGCTTTTATCGGGAGTCAGCAAAACGAGCAGAGTTCTGAAGATCAGCTTTATATCAAGCCACACGCTGTATTCGTTTATATAGGTCAGGTCGAATATTAGCTTGTCCTTCGGTGAGGTGTTGTATTTTCCGTAGATCTGCGCCATTCCGGTAAGACCTGCCTTCGCGCGCTGGCGGTATGAGAATTCAGGCAGCTCCTTTGTGTACTTCTCAACATTCTCAAGCATTTCGGGTCTCGGGCCGACAATGCTCATATCGCTCTTTATAACATTTATAAGCTGCGGCAGCTCGTCAATTCTGAATTTACGGATTATCCTGCCGGTGCGGGTTATTCTGTCATCATTTTTGGTTACTGACTTATGAACCGAGCCGTCCTCCGCACGCATAGAGCGGAATTTAATAACGCTGAACACTCTGCCGGCGTAGGTGGCGCGCTCCTGCTTGTAAAACACCGGGCCGCCGTCCTCAAGCTTAATGCAGATCGCGGTTATAAGGAATATGGGGGATGTGATTATAAGCCCGAGGCCCGCAATCAACAGATCCATAAGGCGCTTTATCACGCGCTGCTCGAATGTGAGCCCCTTTACGGGCGCATAAACCATTGATTTATCGTCAAAAAAGACGCGATGGCTGCTAACCGACACAATATCCGAAAGCTCAACGCTGTAATAGATATCCTTTTTGCAGTGATAGCAGTATTCCACAAAGGAATTTCTTTCCGGAACCGACAGGTTGTAAAAGAAAACCGAATCTGCCCTGTCTATTTTTTTCAGTATATCCGGGTCGTCGGTAAATGCTACACCGGTAATATTATACTGCTTTTTATATCTCCCGATTTTTGAAACGATATTGTCCGCCTGCTCGCCGCGCCTTGTAACTATCAGGGAATCGTGTGGCTTGAATATCGAAAAATACAGGTAGTTTCCGCCGTAGGTAAAGGTGATAATAACGGCTATCTGGAGCAAATACGCGAGAATCAGCAGCAGCGGATAATCGTAAACGAATCTGCCGTGATGAATTACCGTTATATTCATTATGCACATGAAAAAATGCGCAGTTATATCGGTGAACAGCAGCGAAAGGATGAAGGAATATATAATAGGTTTGCTTTTGCGCTTGCCTATGTCAAACCCGCCGTATATTATATTCATCATCATATAAACCAGTGTGAAAACGCCGAGCGTTACAAACGATGTGCGCGTGGGAATAAGCATAAAGGGATATTCGCTTCCGAAAATCAGGAAGAAAATCCCCGCGCAGGCGCAGAACAAAATAAGCTTCATTAAAAAAAGAAATGTGGATTCAAATTTTCTCAACATATAAAATAATCTCTTTTCAAATTATTCGTTGTTGCCGCAGTATACGCATTATACACTAATTTGACCGAAATTTCAAGTATAAGAGTGTTAACGGCGAATTTTGGGAGGAAATTTATTCTTAGTGTAAAATAAATTTAGGAAAAAACAGTACAAGAGTATAACACAGATAACGGGAGATTTCATCAAAAAAAATCGGAGAAATATTCAAAGAAAGTGAAAAACTTTACGAGACAGAAGGGCTGCCGAGTCCCAATGCTATCGACACATTACAAACAAACGGGAAGGTCACATCTTTACAAAAAGTTCTCAAACTTTAGGCAAACGAGAATAATCCGAACCCGTTTTGCGTCGTCCGATTTACTTTTATAAAAAAATGTGGTATTATATTTACGGTGATTAATATGGAATATAAATATCAGGCATATAACGCCGCAAAGGAAATAATTGAAATTGCGGGTCTAAAATCGGGTCAGATACTCATAGTCGGCTGCTCAACAAGTGAAATTTCGGGCGAAAAAATCGGAACCGATTCGTCCCCCGAAATTGCAAGGGAGGTTTTCGACGGAATTTATGCCGCGGCAAACGAGAAGGGCGTATTTGTAGCCGCACAATGCTGCGAGCACTTAAACCGCGCCGTGATTTGCGAGCGCGCCGCCGTGCCGAATGCCGAGCCGGTCAATGTTGTGCCCTTCCCAAAAGCGGGCGGCTCGTTTGCAGCGGCGGCATATGCGGCATTTAAAAACCCTGCGGCGCTTGAGGAGATCAAAGCTGACGCAGGGCTTGACATAGGCTTTACGCTTATTGGAATGCATCTGAAAAAGGTCGCGGTGCCCGTAAGACTCAAAAACGATTTTATCGGCAGCGCAAAGGTGTTGGCTGCAAGGGTCAGACCGAAATTTATCGGTGGAGAAAGAGCGCATTACAACAGTCAATTGCTGTAATTCGCCGAAAATTTCCTCATCATTATTGCTCCTGCCGATTGCTTCCGCCGCTCGGATACACCGCATTCTGCAGTTCACCGAGGCTCATATTGCCGTTTTCATCCGTACGCTTCATTTTAAACAGCCAGTTGACGGGAAAATCCTCTGACAGCTGGCTGCCCTTTGCAATATAAACGTCTCCGTTTTTCTGCTCAAGCAGATAATAAAAGCTGCCGTCTGTATTAAACGCCGTAAAAGCGTGTAAATTATCCCGACGGAGCTTCTGCGCCGATAAATCACCGGTCCACACTCCGCCCGAAAACGATTTATCAAATTCTGATTTTTTAAGCCTTACTGATTGAAGTCCGTCGATTTTTTCCCATTCGGACGAGGCAGGCTCTTTTTTAAGCAATGAAAAACTGAAATTATCCACTTTGAATTGGGGGATATTATCATTCGTATAGTCAGACGAAGGCTCAGTATATGCCGCCTTTTCGGGCATATATTCAGCCAATGCCTCGCCCGCTTTGAAAACAATATAGGCTTTGTATTTTTTGTCATTATCGCTTTTTAAATAAAAGGTTTTTTCAAGCCTGTATTGTACCCCGGGCTCAATATCGTAATGATCCGATAAATTATAAATTTCGGTTTTGCTGCCGCCGGGACTTATTATATTCGCCGCAGCGTCAAAGCCGGCAGTTTTTTTCTGCGTGCAGGCGGTGTCGCCGTCGGTTTTAAAAAGCTTGAATTCTTCACCGAAATAAAGCTCCTCTTTTCGTTTATTAGTCCACTTAACGCGGATAGATATATTATTTTTTTCGTATGTGCTTGAAACAAGCTTATAGCCAATGCCCTCGCACCCGTCTTCTACAATGCAATCCCGAATCACAAGACTGTCTGATCTGCTCGAGCCGGTTTTGGGGCTTGTAAGCAGGCAAACGGACGCAGCTATGCCCGCAATAACCGCCGCGGCGGCTAACCAAAAGGCGGGCTTTTTGTAATTAAGCACGCTTTTTACCCGACTTTTAACGCCCACCTCGCCGAACGCCGGAGGATATGCGAAAAGCATATGCCGCCCCGCGCTGCAATTGAGCAGTGCCTCGGAATAATCCGCCCGTTTATCGGCGTTCAACAGGCCTATTGCCCTTTCATCGCAGGCAAACTCAATATCCCTGCAAAACAGTATATATGCAAGCCACATAAGCGGGTTAAACCAATGAACGCATAAAAGCAGAAACCCCAGCGGCTTCCATAAATAATCCCTGCGGGAAATATGCGCCTGCTCATGCAGAATTACACTTTCTGCGTTGCGCTCCGTTATGCCGAAGGGCAGATAAATTTTAGGCTTTATAATTCCGAAAACAAAAGGCGATGAAATTTTTTCGCTTTGAAAAATGTTATCGCGCAAAAGCACCGCCGTGCGCAACCCTTTTTTAAGCCTGAAAAAGCTTACTGCGGTGTATATAAGCAGCGCCGCTGTACCTATAAGCCAAGCTGCGGCGGCTATTGTTGTAATATCGGTAAAATGCCCGGCGGGTCTTGTAACGCCCTCAAAATAATGACCCTCCAAATAATTGTTTACCCCGTTATCAATCACGGTGATACCCGAGTTAAGGTTAGGTCTGGGAGAGTCCCACGCTTTACTCACGGTTTCACTGCTAGGTATAAGGCTGAAAATACTTTCAACCGAAAAGGGCATTATAAGCCGCAACCCCACAATGCACCAAAGCAGCACGGTTATGCGCTTTGGCGCTTTTTTAAAGATCAAACGGAGAATCAGCACCGCAAGCAATACCCACGCGGCGGATATGCTCATATTAAGAACGGATACAAATAAATCACCCATTGCTTTCACCCTCCCTGAAACGGTCTATCATCTGCTGAACCTCATCGATTTCCCGTTCTGAGAGCCTGCGGTGCTTTGTAAATGCCGCTATAAACGCCGGCAAAGAGCCGCCGAAGGTTTTTTCCACCATTTCGTCTATTTCCGCCGCCTGTGCCTGCTCGCGGCTTACAAGGGACGAAACCACCGTATTTTCATTTTTCACAATGCCCCGCTCGGATAAGCGCTTTATAACGGTGTAGGTTGTGGTGGGCTTCCAGCCGAGCTTATCCCTGCAAAGCTTTACAAGCTCGCTGCTTTTAATCGGTTCGCATTCCCATAAAATAAGGCAAAAACGGTATTCGCTTTCAAAAATCTTTGGTGTGCTCATAATAAACGCTCCTTTCCGACTCTAATGCATTAGAGTTCAATTTCAGTCTAACACATTAGAGCGAATTTGTCAAGACCTTTCCGCCGCCGTCATCCGGCGGCTGTGTTTTTGCAAATGCAAGTGAATTTTGTCGAAACAAAAAAAATAAATAAAGTTTATTAACGGTGCCTGCTGGTAATAATTTTTAATGAGAATTTCGGAGGTGCCGTTTATGTATAAAAATAAGGTTATTATATGCGGAGTCGATACCTCAAGGCTTCCGGTAATGAAGGAGTCAGAAAAGGAGGCTCTGCTGAAAAAGAGCGCGGCGGGAGACAGATCTGCCCGCGAGGAGCTGATAAACGGGAATTTGAGGCTGGTTTTAAGCGTCATACAGCGCTTTGCCGGACGCGGGGAAAATCCCGACGATCTGTTTCAGGTCGGCTGCATCGGGCTTATAAAATCGATAGATAATTTCGATGTAACGCAGAAGGTTCGCTTTTCAACCTATGCCGTGCCTATGATAATCGGGGAGATCAGGCGGTATCTGCGCGACAATAATTCCATACGCGTGAGCCGCTCGATAAAGGATACCGCCTACAAGGCAATGCAGGTCAAGGAGCGCCTTGCAAGCAAAAATCAAACCGAGCCTACCGTCGGTGAAATAGCGGCGGAGCTTCAGCTGCCGCAGGAGGAGGTCGTTATGGCGCTTGAAAGCATAGTGAGTCCCATATCGCTCTATGACCCGGTTTATTCCGACGGCGGCGACACGATATATGTGCTCGATCAGGTCGGGGACAATAACGATGACCGAAACTGGCTTGACGAAATTGCGCTTAAGGAATCCATTAAAAATCTTAATGAACGGGAAAAGCATATTTTATCCCTGCGGTTTATGCAGGGAAAGACCCAAATGGAGGTGTCCGAGGAAATCGGAATTTCACAGGCGCAGGTGTCACGGCTGGAAAAGGGCGCGCTGCGCCGAATTACCGAAAATTAAGTGAACCGCCCGTACCCCTTGCAATGCAGGGAGTACAGGCGGTTTTATTTTCGATTGCCTAAAAATAAATTTGTTTGATAACTGTTAAAATTTACACTACTCTCAAACTTGAGTCCAAACGGAGCAATACTGACGTTAGTTTGAGTACCATCTGAATTTACACTACTCTCAAACGGTAAAGGTTTACTATATGAGAGCAAAGAGGTTTGAGTACCATCTGAATTTACACTACTCTCAAACCGCCTTTCCATCGCCTTGGTAAGGTCAGCGGGTTTGAGTACCATCTGAATTTACACTACTCTCAAACCTTGCGGTCAGTGTGTCGGATGTCGTTTAGGTTTGAGTACCATCTGAATTTACACTACTCTCAAACTCTGAACACTGCCGAAATGGCAATTATTCAGTTTGAGTACCATCTGAATTTACACTACTCTCAAACCGAATACCCTTTGATATTCTTGTAAACCGTGTTTGAGTACCATCTGAATTTACACTACTCTCAAACTCGACCATAGAGTTATAACTGATTTTAAACGTTTGAGTACCATCTGAATTTACACTACTCTCAAACATCTTCGCAGAGTTCCTTTACGTGGTTTTGGTTTGAGTACCATCTGAATTTACACTACTCTCAAACGGTGGTATTCGCCTTGTTACTAATGAGGCTGTTTGAGTACCATCTGAATTTACACTACTCTCAAACTAAAAATTGTTGATACCATTCGTGAACACTGTTTGAGTACCATCTGAATTTACACTACTCTCAAACTACTCGCTCTGTATGGAATAGTTTTGATACGTTTGAGTACCATCTGAATTTACACTACTCTCAAACTGGCTGGTGTTAATTGATTGGAGGTGATTTGTTTGAGTACCATCTGAATTTACACTACTCTCAAACATACCTTGACAATAAGAATGCTCAACACGCAGTTTGAGTACCATCTGAATTTACACTACTCTCAAACACACTTACACGAAGTTAATCAAAGGAAGAAGTTTGAGTACCATCTGAATTTACACTACTCTCAAACAATAAGTGTAGAAGTCAATTCAAAAAAGCTGTTTGAGTACCATCTGAATTTACACTACTCTCAAACTAGTCTTCGTCGCCGTTGCAAAGGCATTTTGTTTGAGTACCATCTGAATTTACACTACTCTCAAACTTTTCCCACATATGAACATCAGTTAGATAAGTTTGAGTACCATCTGAATTTACACTACTCTCAAACGTTTCGGCTTATTGTTTCGCTTAATGAGGGGTTTGAGTACCATCTGAATTTACACTACTCTCAAACTTAGGGGGGAATAGTATGGAAACATTGCTTGTTTGAGTACCATCTGAATTTACACTACTCTCAAACCGCGCCTCTAACATACAACGAACAGCCCATTGTTTGAGTACCATCTGAATTTACACTACTCTCAAACTCGGTTTTTTATCTTTTCTTTGCTATTTTTGTTTGAGTACCATCTGAATTTACACTACTCTCAAACGAACTTCCGCAAGGCGTAATCTTGAAGATTGTTTGAGTACCATCTGAATTTACACTACTCTCAAACCTCAAATTTTAAGGGGAAAGCTCACCGCACTACAATACGGCGGAAAATTCAAACGGTCAGACAAGCGTTCGGAACATTTTTTAGTTAAAGAAAATTATTCCCGGCTTTGTCTGTGCAGCAACTGAATTATAGCATACTGCAATAAAAAAATCAACTATATTTCGCAAAGATCGTTATCGATTATTCTTACGGTCTCATTTTCGGCGGAAAATTCGCTTTTTCGGTTTTCTATAAGCAGCACCCTGATTTTTTTATAGCGCAGCAATTTGGCAAGCTCGGAAAATTCCCTGCCGTTAAGAGAAGCCTTAAGATTCAATATCACAAAAAGCTTTTTTCCGCAGTACAGACTTAAAAAGCTTAAATATTCCGCCGCTTTTTCGGGAAGGGAAAGCCCTTCGGTCTCTATGTGGAATCCGAGCAGCTTTATTATGCCGCCGAAGTCCGCAAGAGGCGTATAGCCGGCTTCAAAGCTTAAGGACGAAGCTATATCCGCGCCGACGGCATTTATTCTTCCGAGCAGCTCAGCGGAGCTTTCAGACAAAAGCCCCAATTCATCGGCAGGCGCCTGATTGACCCTGCTTTGAACAGTCCGCGATTCAAAGGGCAGCCGAAATATATCCGTAATTATTTCGGCCTCCTTTGAAAGATTAAGCACGGTATTGCCTTCAGCCAGCGTAAATCTTGACGAGCATGACTGCGACTGCAGCAGCAGATCCTCAATAAAGCTCCGATAAAAAACGGGGTTTTCGATCACAAGCGTCGCAACGCCGTTTTCGGTTATTTCGAGCGGCGCTTGCAGCTCATAGCAGGATAAAGTCATAGCTCTATAAACCTTTCGTCCGTATTTATAATATCGCCGCGGCTGTCTCCCAAAAGAAACTCCATTTTTTCAAACTGCTTTTCGGTGACGGTAAGCATCTGAATCAGGCCCTGCTCGGGCTTGTTTTTGCGAAGACCGTTGCCGACAGAGCTTAAAACGGTCTGATTCAGCACTATTTTGCAATATACCGATTCCTGCATCATCATAAATCCGCTTTTTATAAGATATTTTCGGAATTTAGTATATTCCCTTTTTTGCTGCGGCGTTTCCACGGGGAGGTCAAAAAATATCAGCATTCTCATAAATCTGTAGCTCATAATCAGGCAGCCTTATTTTTGAAATATCGTTTTCGCCGAGCGCGTCAAAAATACTCTTAACGAATATTTTTATTGCGTTCGTCATATACTGTGTTTTTCCGTCAATGATAATTTGTCGGTTCAGGGCCTGAACCAGCTTCATTTTTTCGGAATGCCCGAATTCCGAAAGCTCCGCCATTGTTACGGCGTAATCGATAAAGGGTCTGAACGGCTCCATAAGATCGCAGGCGAGATTGTAGTGATTGAACATGTTATCGTGGAATATTCCGAGCTGGGTGGAGTATCCGTTCGCAACGATCTCTCTCGCAAAAGCCGAAAGCAGAATGCCGTAGCCGTAATTTAAGGCGGCGTTTATGTTGTTATCGAGGCTGCGGGAAAATTCCATGCCGAAAAGCGAATTGAAATATACCTTTGCCGCATGCCCCTCGCGGTTTGTGGGATCTCCCGGCTCGATCCCGCTTATGTATTGCTCCAAAAGCGAAGCATTCCCCCGCCCGCATTTTTTAAGCACCGCCGCCTGCCCAGATATTTTTGCGCGAACAACCTCCGCCCACACAAGCTGCTTTGTGTATTCATTCCATTTTACCTGATTTCGGAGCTTAAGCGCGGTATCGTGACTGCCGTAAAGCGGCAGATACAGCCCTGTGGGGCAGCGCTTTTCATCGCAGAAAATAACATCTATTTTCCTTTTTGAAAGCTCGCAAAGCAGATACGCCGTAAGGGATACCGCGGTGGACTCTATAAGTAAAACCGAAATTTCCTCTATGTGAATTCTTTTGGCGCTTTCCGCGTTTCGCACAACCAGATAGTTCATTTTGTAATCAAGCTTTGAGTTGCTTGATATTACCACCGTTCTCCAGCTCATATTACTTAAGCAAATCAACGCGGCGGCTGTAAAGCCCGGTAACGGAGGAACAGATTGCAAAGGCGGAATGAACCTTTTTAAGCGAATTGTGCTCTCTTAGATTGCCGCAGTTTGCACCTTCTCCTATTGCCGAAAAATCAGATGTTTGACGGTCGCATTTAAAGAGCTTTAATATTTCAAGCAGCATTTTGCACTGCGCAACAAGCGGAAGCTCCGCAAAAGCTTCTTCCTTTGCCTTTAATTTTTTCAACTGACCATCATGCAACCTATTATACACCTGAGTCTCTAATTTTCGTAGGAAAAGCCGGTATAATTCCGTATTTTTCTCACTGCATATTTCGCTGTCGGGCGCGAGCCTGATTCCGTTCTCAGCCCTTTCGGCAGCGCTGCGGGCAATATATTTTGAAATTTCTTTTATGTACCTTTCATCTGCGGGAGAAACCGCAAGCTGATATTCATGCCTGCATAGCAAATAATTTTCGCTTTTGCCGCAAATGCCGAGTCTTTTTCCGTCAATTTCAACGGTTGCGTGGATGAGTAGGCGCGGATATATTATCTTCGGATCGCACAGCCCCAAAATCTCGGTACAGTAGGCAATCGGGTCTTTTTCATAAAGTGCCTTTTTATAAATATAAACCGGCTGAATCGACCTTACACGCGCCTTCTTTTCGGTATGCTCCGCAACGAAGAAGTAAGCTACCTTTACCTTGTTGTAGCCGCCGTATTTTTCAATCGGTTTTCCGCTCTTTGAGGGCAGCTGACCCTTGCCCGCAGGCATCAGCTGCAGATCGTAAAGCGCTCCCCTTGTTTCATGCGGCATTCTTGTGGCAAGGATATTGTTCTTCCGCATTACGGATTTCACGGCGGCAATAGATTTATCCTTATCCCACGCGCCGGGAACGCTGTATTCAAACACCTTGTTCAGGCTGTAATTCTCGTTCCGAATGTTTTTAAAGAAGGCGTCTGTGAATTTTGTATCGTAAACATTCCCGACAACAATGTTCAAATACGCGTCCTTCGCATGGTGCAGATCGTTTACATCCCTGCATTTTATCAGCTTGAATTCCTGCCTGAACTCCGATACATTGCCCGCCTTTGAATAAACGACTTTTGTCCCCGCGGCGCCGTACATGGTCTTAAATATTTCGGCAAGCGCCTTGGTGGATTGCCTGGTTTCCACAAGCTGCCGCGCTACAAAGGCGGAAAGTTCCTCCTCTGTCAGCGGTGTTCGGCGGGTAAGACGGTCGTATTTCTTTTGGCTTATATATCCCTTGTCCTTCAGCATTCGCCAGAACGGCTGCATATTTTTCTGCCAATCGGACTTTATCGGGTATTCGTTGCTCTTTTCCCTGTTACAGATTTTTTTCACGAGCACGCGGTTTTCGATGCTGTCGTCCTTGATTCGCGATTGCGGGAAAATATGATCGATATCGTAATCGCTGTCGAGCCTTTCAAGGCTTATCTTCTCGCCCGAATACATACATTTGCCGAACTGCGTATAGTAAAGATACAAAGCGTCCCGCCGCAAATCGCCTTCGTCCGCCGCCTCGATAGCCTTATACAGCTCGGGATATTCATCCCTGCATGCCTTATAAAGCCCCAAAAGCCTTTCCCTGCGCGAAACCGTTGCTTTTTTGGCATTATCGCCTTCGCGATCTCTCGCAACCTCGATCATTATTTTTTTCGGTGCGGATTTTTTGATATCGGTTATTTCATCGACTATTTTCACGGTCTGCAGCAGGCTGCGCTTTACCGCGGGCGAAATATACATATCCTCAATCATTTCCCTCAAGGATTCCCGCTCCCCGCATTTTTCCTTTAGGTGAGCCTCGGCGTTTTCGGCAAACTTGAAGCTGTTGCTCAAAAGCTGCATCAAATTGTTATCGGTGCTCCTCAGCATATCCATAATACTGCGCGCCTCGCCGTTTTCATCGGGTGAGTATATCTCTGTAAGCAGGGTTTTTGAAAGACTGCCCCAGCCGCTGAAGCTTAATCGGCATACGGCGGCTGTCTGCCGCTCGTCAAGGCTTGGACAATTCCTTTTAAGCCATCCCTTCAAAAGCTTTTTATCATCCCCGAATATCGTGACGGCACGGATGATATTTTCAGCCGTTTCGTAATTTTCCTCAACGCTCATTATTTTTGAAAGGCTGTGATACGATTTAAGCCGTGATTTTAAAATATCGGCGACTCCGGATATCTCGTCCTCCGGCTTAATATAGCATTTTTTAAGCAAAAAGCCCTTAATTAATTTAGCCGTGACCTTTGAATTCGATTTGAGGAACAGCTCATCGAAAATTTCTTTTTTAATTTCGGGGGATATTTTTTCGCCGTTGACCTTCAGGGGATTTATTTCGTTCCATACGCAATACTCGCTGAACAGAAGCGATTCCTTCGGAAGCACCTCCTCTCCGGTATAGCCGCACTTGCTTATAAGGTTTATTATAAAGCCCTCGGAGCTTTTTTCGGTATCCACAACACGGTTAAAATTCCACGGGTATATTTTTTCGTCCGTCCTTACGACCCACGAATGCGCAGCATTTTTATTCAGCGGCCCGACATAATACGGTATTCTGAACGAGAAAACCGATATGATCTTCTCCTTTACCGATACCCCGTTTTCATCGGTCTGCTTAAGAAGCTCCAAATAATTTTCCGCGTTATCCAGTATCTTTTTAAGCTCCTTTAAGTGTAGCTGATACGGAATCACGCCGTTATCGGCGCCCTTAAGCTTTGAAAGCAGCGTATTGTTATCTAACTTTGCGTATATATCGGCAAATTCGGAATCGTTTTTCAGCTCCGGCAGCGTTTTTTTAATATACTTGCAAAAATCCTCCTGTTTGCAGGAATAATCGCCCGATTCAAGTGTTTTTCCGCTGTAGGCGGCAAAATTGTTGAGCTTATCTTTTTTATCGCAGAAGATCTCCCTGTATTTATCGGGCGCATTTTTACGGACATATTCTTTAAGCCTTTTTAAATCGCGCTTATTCGTTTCATACCGCTCAACCTTAGCTTCGCAAATATATTGATGCCCGCCGAGCATTTGAGCCAGCTTGCCCGAATCGAATATTTCCTTCAGCATTCGCAAAAGCTCTGTGCTTTCTTCGCCGAGTAACGCCGCGGTTTCGCCCAATGCTTCGTCAAGGTCTTCGTTTAACGAAAATTTCCCGGAGTCCTTAAGCTCTTCGTCGAAAAACAGTTTGGAGAGGTTTATTGCAGCACCCGACAGCGAATCGATCGCAAGCGCAAAATCAATATCGTCCGATTCGCCCTCAATCGTAACACCGTCTCTCAACAGTTTTTTCTTTGCATTGATTCCCAAATTGCCGCTGCTTAGGACTGAAACAAATTTTTCCTTGTCGGCAAAGCCGAGCTTCACACCGTAAGCTTCAAAAACACGGTCGGTAAACTCATCCAGCATAATATCGACAGTCTTGTATTCGTCCGACAGCTCCATATCAAAAAGGAAATGCCCGCGGCTTTTTATTATATGATGAAGCGCAAGGAATACCAAGCGTATATCATGCGGCTTATCGGATTCGATAAGCTCATTCCGCAAATGATACGCCGTCGGGTAATCCTTGTAATAGTCCTTATCGGTATAATCGCTGTCGTTGAAGATCGGAAAATCCGCACGGTGCGTTTTATCTTCGTTTAAAAGCGAGCTTTCCTTTAAACGGATGAAAAACGAAGGATCTGTTTTGCTTATTTCCTCATCGAACAAAAGCTCCAGCCATTCAAGCCTCTGCTTTCGGCGTTTGTTAAGCCGCCGCGCGATTCTGTACTGCCGCCTTTCCGCCGCGGGATTCGCCTTCTCAAAAAGGCGCGCTCCCCACATGGCGTTGCCCCGAAACTTTAAAATATTGTACTCGGTATCGGTTACTGCCCAGCCGACAGAGTTTGTCCCCACATCGAGTCCGATATAATAATCGGATACCTTTTCACGATTGCCGCTGATTTTCATATAATCTCCCCCTGAAAAATATTAAAAAATTTATTTTTAAATTATTGACATTTCTCTTTTCCGGTGTATAATAAAGATGTTCGGACCATCCGAATTTACACTACAAGTTCAAATAAGCTTTCAGCGAAAACATCGTTTCGACGAATTCACAGTGTGTGAGCGAGGCTCTGCCGTAAGGCGGAGCCTTTGTTTTTTGTTTTGTCCGATTTAATTATAACTTATTTATCGCGGTTATTCAACATTTTTTAGATTTAATAACAATTATTGCAAATACAATTCATTCTTCCCGTAAGGCCGTGCCGAATTCGGAATCGGATATTGACTCGCGCGGAGATAGGCGCCATAATAAAGAAACGGATGTAGCGCAATGCGTGTTTCTTTAACAAGATTTAATTAAGGAGCGTGGAAAAATGCCGAGAGCATTTATGTTCACAAAAGAAGAAATTATTTCGGCGGCAGTGAAATTAACGCGGGAAATGCTGCGTGATCCGCTCGTGGCTTTGTTCGGGCTTGGCTTTCCGCAGCGGTTTTCCTGCGGCAGATGAAAAAATGATTCCTCCCCGTCCCTTCGCCGCTTTTCGGCATGAGACAAATCTGTCAATTCAAAAAAATCGGGTAATCATTTGCTATCAACATAATAATTATTTAAAATCAACCTGTTGCTGTCGGTAAAACCGATAACAACAGGCTTTTTCTTTAGTTGCTCCGCATTATATTTAAGTCTCATAAGGTATAGATTTTGAGACGATTATATTTCTTTCCTATTTTAACACAATTATTTCCGTATTGCAATCCCTTTTTATAAAAATGTTAAAAAATTTTATATGGTTTCACCGTAAACACTTCAGTCTCAAAACCTATACATTTTGAGACTGAAGTGTTGTAAACCGCGGAAAAACGCGTTTACATATTGTCATTGAAAAAAATTTTATAAAGGAGGAAAAAAACAATGACAAACGGCAAATCTCTTAAACGGGCGTTGCTTTCAAGCGCATTTTCACTTATAATTTGCGTTGCAATGCTCATCGGAACCACCTTTGCGTGGTTTACCGACACCGCATCTACTGCGGTAAACAAAATTCAGGC
>OGQP01001415.1_pt1 | contig 14344 bp, 10 predicted proteins | sample 1553251 | NCBI WGS metagenome assembly OGQP01 (sample SAMEA2580016, study PRJEB22360) | human gut metagenome | biome: human gut; feature: human-associated habitat; material: faeces | place: Denmark | collected 2008/2010 | reverse complement strand
GAGTTTCTCCCTTTATTTTGTATGTATCTTCTTCAAATTTTGTTGGACTAAGAATGAGACTAATGTTTGGATAATATCCAGTATTTCTATTAAATTTTTCAAAAAATGATGCATCTTTCATTCCACTTAAATTTATTCCACTCAAGCATTCAATTAAATTACTTTTCCCAGATTCATTTTTTCCAATTATTGTATTTAGACTATCTAAAACTAAAATATTATTTTCTTCACCAAACGATTTATAATCTTCAATTTTTATTGATTTTAATTTCATTTTGCACCTTGCTTTCTAAAAGAAATCTTTTAATAATTTCCAATTTTCATTTTCCATATCTTCTGTATATTCAGTATTACAAAGATACAATGATTCATTTTTATCATAATCTCTTACAAAGCCCCAATTAACATTATACTTGTTAGCATATTCCTTTAATGCTTCAAATTTATTTTCTACTTTAATGTCAATATTTTTAGATTCACCATCAGCATTTTCTCCACCTTTAGTTTCAATAATCCATATTTTATTATCTTTATCACAAATAATAAAATCAGGGTAGAAGTGCCATTTATGATTTACTGCATCAACATATACTATTGAGAAATAATCACTAGATGATTCACCATTTTTATAGAACCATTTAATATTTTCATTATGTTCACAGAAAAATTCAAACATTCTTTCACTTTTAGATTTTATTGTACTATTAGGATAATTCATATAAATAGATTTTTCATATATTGTTGTATCTTTCATTTTAGGATCATACTTAATATAATCCATTTCTGGTGCTTTCCAATCTAACATTTTTAATTCATCAAATTTCATTTTCATTTGTCTTGATTTTTGTGATACTGCTTCTTGAAAATCGTGTTTTAATATATCTTCGTTATTAATCACAAAAGCATAAAATTCTATTAATGACAGATCAACAAATTTCTTTGTAAATAATTTTCCTCTAAAAAACATTCTTTCAAGCATTAATCTTGTTCTATCATATCTCATACCAATTTTAGAAGATATTACATTGATTGAATGTCTTAATTCAAATCCATTTTTATTCGTGGATACAGTTGATGATACTTTAATTCTATTAGCATTTTGTAATTCATCAGAATTAATTTTTACTATTTTATCTTGAACTATGTAATTATCAATAGTATCTTTAAATACATATCCGTTTGCTTCTAGTATAGTTTTATTATTCTTCTTGTTTGAAGTTAATTTATATTTTTCTATGTAATATTCATGTAATATATTAAATGTTTGTCTTTCATCAAAACCATCAAAAGCATTATCAAAAGTTATTTTCTTTAGAGTGAAGTTCTTATATTCATTCTTTAAAAATATAACCTTTGTGTCATAAGCATTACTTCCCAATTCTTGCTTAACAGCAGTTTCATATTTTTCATCAAAAGTATAAAGATAACAATTATCTAAAAGTACATTATCATAGTGATGAGCTTGTGGCATCCTTCTTATTCTTCCAATTGTTTGAGTTTCAAAATCCTCACTCATATTATCACGAAGTTTAACAAGTATTTTTGCTCTAGGGCAATCCCAACCAGTTGATATTGCTTGTTTCATAATAAGAACTGCTTGATTAGATTCATTATTTTCAATATCTTCAATATTTTCTTTTCTATCGGATAACCAGATTGCTAAATTTTTTCTGTCATATGTATAATTTTTTTCCTCTAGTATTTTTTCTATTTGCTTTATTAAGTCATCTGACTTACTTGGTACTTGAATTATGATTAAAGGATTAACTTGTACACCCAATTTGATATACTCATCTTTTATTGCCTTTCTCTTATTGATTGCTAAATCAAGTAAATACTCATGTTCATTTGATAGAGTAGTTTGATTAGAAACATTTTCATTAATATATAATGCCCTTGTAATTAGACCTGCATTTATTACTTCCAATTCATCAATTTTAATAAATTCAGCTTCTTTATTAGTCTTAGTAGTAGCACTTACTCTAACAATATATTCTGGATTCATGTATTGTAAAATGGTTTCAGCTTTCACTGTTTTATTTAAATGTTCTTCATCAACTATTATGATAAATTTATATCCATTATTGTGAGCTTCACGAACTCTTTCATAAAGATTTTTTCTTTCAGCTTCTTTTAAAGCATTATTATCTTTTTTAGTAATTGTTTCCCAGTTAATAAAAGCAGTATCTTTTGCATCGAAACCTTGAAGTAGTACATCTTTAATATTTTTAGTATTATGATGTGGTAAATATTTCACCATTTTCTTTCTACTTTGTTCTTCTAAATCTCCTTTACCCGGAGTTAGCCATACAAATACCATTTTGTTATTTTCTTTTAAGTACTCTTCAATGTAAGAGAGTAGAATAATAGTTTTGCCACTTCCAGTAGGTGCTTGTAATAATACTTCTTTTTTACTTCCAATAGAAGTCGCATCTAATAGTTTATTAACTGTATTTATTTGAAAATCTTTTAATTTAATTCCTTGCATTATTACATTACCTCCTTAATTTCATCTTCAAAATAATATTCTGGTATGATATAAACTTCAATATTATTATTTTCAAAGATTTCTTCTTGTTCACTTGTTAAAAGAATATCAGAAGAAATATATAGTTTTTCACATACCTCTAGTTCTTCTTTATTAGTACTAAATTTATCTAACTCTTCTTCATCTAAATAAACTCTAATTTTGTTATCATCTATTTCAATTCCATTTTCTAATTGAATAAGATTTTTAATATTTATAAGTAAATTATTGTGTAGATTCTCATTTTCTGTATTTATTCTTGGAATATAAGTACAACGATAATATTTTAGGTTTGACTTTGTGTTAGTCTTTATTATTCTGTTAAATGTTATTTCTTCACATATTTTGTTTTCATTATTAGTACATAATATAAAATATCTTTTTTTATCTTGCAATTCTTGAATTGCTTGTCCGGTTGTTCCAGTTCCGGCAAAAAAATCTAGAATAATATCGTAATCATCAGTTGAAGATTTTATTATTTCTTTTATAAAATCTACAGGCTTTGGATAATCAAAATTTAGTCCTAAAGCATTTGTTTCTTTTGTTGCTACCTGATTCATAAATTGATTATTAGTAAAAAGAAGACTATCAATTGGTTTCATGATGTTTTTTAATTGATTAGCATACGATTTGAAAATAAAACCACGTTCATTATTTTTAATTTTATCTTTAAATTTTATTTTCCCATTTGCTATATATTTTTCCAATGATGTTTTACTAAAAGCCCAATAACGTCCTTTTGGAGGTAAATCAATTTGACCTGTAATTGGATTTTTAATTTCAAAGTAAGTAGATGGGCCTCCACTTTTTGCAGATGGATCGCTACTTTTCCAATTACCATTAATATCATTATCGGGATTTTTATATCCATCTAAATCTTTTTCAATACCCTTAAATTTAAAGTTACCTTTTTTATAAATTAGACAATAATCGTGCTGTTGATTAAAAAATACATCTGCATCATTAGTAGAGGATTTTGTTTTTCTTATAAAATCACCAACATAATTATTTTCTCCAAAAACCTCATCACACAACAATTTCAAATTATGACATTCGTTTTCGTCAATACTTATGAATATAACACTGCCATTTGGATTTAATAATTTTTCTGCAATATTTAATCTTTTATACATAAATGATAGCCATTTGCTATGTTTATAATTATCTTCTTTTCCTATAATATTATCGTCATAAATAAAATCATTGCTTCCACGGTTATATGGGGGATCTATGTAAATCATTTTAATCTTTTCTTTGTGAGTCTTTTCTAATAAATATAAGCTATGAAGATTATCTCCTTCTAATAAAAAGTTAAATTTTTCCTCTGGATTACACACAATCTCTCTATCTTTAATTTCCTCGAAGGTAGGTATTTGAGTTTCTAGTTCTTTATCAACTCTTTCTTCATGTTCTTCCCAAATAAGACCATATTTCTTTTTTGTAAGTTCATTTTCAATAAGAGATAAACTATTTAATGTTTCTTCATCGGATATGTTCTTTTTAATTTCACTTAATGTTTTTAACATTTTATCTCTTCTTATTTTTGATAAATTTGTTGTTTCCATTTCATCACTCCTCGTAATTGTAATTCTTGTTAAAAAGCCAAGTAATTCTCCAAGTAATATTATACTATAAAATGCTATTTTTTTCTACAATATGGCTTGAATTAAAGGAAAAAGAGCAATAACTGTGTATTAGTATTGCTCTTTATCTAGGACACTTTGTAGGGTTCTTATTTTGGTAAGTACTTTTTCTAATAGTTCTTCACCATTGTGAATTCTATTCATAATCATAAAGTTTCTTGCTCTTACTAAATCATAATTAAGAGCTTTTATTTGTTCTAAAATAGGTGTAATCTCATCTTTATGAATAACATTATCCATATCTTCATTTATAATTTTTCTTATATATGCTGATTGAGATAATCCTAGCTTTTTAACTTTATTTTTAAATCTAATTTGTTCTTCTTCGTTTATAAATACATTAATTTTAATATTTCTTTTTCTCATTTTTTCATCCTTTCTATAATTTTTAGGGTTTGGGACTTGTCCCATAGGTTAGGCAAATGTTAGGAGTACATTTGCAGTGCTGGCTAAGACAATTTTATTCAATTTGTCCTCACACTTTTTCATTAAATATAAGTTCTTTTAATACAATTTCTTCTGCAATATTTTTGTAATTATTCATCTTTTGTACCCACAATAATTGGTTTTCTTCCTTTAAATTCTCATTTAAATCTTTATCTTTTTCAGCAAGTTCATTTATTAAGAATTTTACTTTTTCTTCTGCTTCTTTACCGACTGAAAAAAGAAAAGTATTTAGTTTGTCCTCAATAATTAGTTTTTGATATAAAATTTTATTATTCTTTTTCAGATAGTCAAGTTTTAATAATCCAAATTTGTTAAGATTTTTAGTTTCATCCTTTGTAATAATTTTTCTCATTTTTTATCTCTCCATTTCTTTACTTTTATTATAGTTTTCTATAAAATCTATATTTTTAGTTTTACTATTGTATTTAAAATAGCCAATATCATTATTCGTATCTATGACTTTAATTGTATATCTATCAACTAAATAAACAGCAATATAATCAGAATTAAAAGTATCTTTTAAGTAGTTTAAAACTTTATATTGTTCTATTGTATTAATCTGATTTTTAATAATATTATTTTTGTTTACCAATTTCATAATTAGTAAGTACTTTCTTTAACATATTTCAGTTTTAGGTATTAACATTATTTGGTCTATAATAGTTTCATTACTATATAAAGGACATTGTATAATACCATCATAGTAAAAATGTTCTGAAGCAAGTGTAAGTAATATCTTTCTTTCATCATTTGAATATTCATTCTTTTCTAACTTTTGAAGTGATAATACATAGTAGTTTTTAGAATAATCATTAAGTTCATCAGTAGTTATTAACTCTTGATATTTAATACCAATATTATTATTTTTTAGGATGTCATTTAAGTATTCTAAATATTCTTTACAACTTCTAGATATAAATTCATCAGTAAACTTAATATTTTTGATTTCAATGTTGTAGTTTTTATCTCTTGTAATTTCTATTTGTGATACAAGTTTATTTAATATATCTCTTTTTGCTTTACGATTTAAACTATCCCACATAAAGGAAAAGCCAAGTATATTAAATAACAAATAATCATCTTCTTTTTTATAATCAAGTTTTTTAAGTAGTTCTACTGTATATTCTTTAAAGTCATCATTAGGATCTAGTAATTGCTTTTTCTTATTTAATTTATCAATCTCTTTTTTGATAACTTCGTTTTTATGATTGATAGCATCTACATTTAAGTTTGATGATAGGTATAAATCTACTAACTTCTTTTCTTGAATTTTTAGTTTTTCTAGTGCTTTATCAATATCACTTATGTCTTTTGATTTAGTTGAATTTGATACAATTATTTCATTATTCATATCATACATATATCTAGTTAGTTCATTTAAAACTCTTCCTAATTTCTTTTCGATTTTATCAGAACTATAATGAAGTCCTTTTACTTTACAATTAACATTTTTACAAGTTAAATGGTAGTATTCTTTTTTATTTGGTGTTCCACTATATTTATAAGAAATAGTAGAAGATAAAATATTACCACATTCAGGGCATTTAATTAAAGAAGTAAATAAATGTATATGTTCTCCATAATTAGGATGTTTATTCTTCTCTAAATTCTTTCTAGTAATATTCCAAGTCTTTAAATCAATAATTGGTTCACAATAGTTTTCAACTTTTAGTATATCTTCGGGTTTTCTTTTATATTTGCCATACTCAAATATTCCAATATAAATGGAATTAGTTAATATTTTATAAACTCTATCAGCTTTCCATTTGCCTTGTTTTAGATATGCATTATTATCTTTCATAATAATAGCAATATTTCTTGTTGAATGTCTTTCTTTACATAGTTCAAATATTTCTTTAACAACTTCGGCTTCAATAGGTTCAATTTCTAAATGGCCTGTTTCTTTGTTTCTTGTATATCCATAAGGTGCTTTACTAGGGTGGATATGTTCCATAGCCATCTCTTCCATAGCCCTTTTTGTTCTTGCTCCAATTTCTTTTCTTTCTCTTTGACCAAACACTAAATTCATTCCATAAATCATTTCACCATTAGCAGTACTTACATCAAATGGTTCAAGTATTAGTTCTAATTTAACATCATGTTCTTCTAAATAATTAAGTAGCCAAAAGCCATCATAATTACTTCTTGTAAGTCTATCTACTTTAATAGCAACTAATTTATCAATTTTCTTTGATTTAATGTCTTTTAATAATCTTTGCATTTCTGGTCTCATCAAATCTTTTCCTGAATGACCGGCATCATTATAAACATCAATAATGTCATAGTTTTTCTTTTCACAATATTCTTTAATCATTCTAAGTTGTGAATCAATTGAATATCCATTATCTTTTTGGTCGTCAGTTGAAACTCTAACATAAACTCCACATCTCACAAAATCATCTCCTTTCTTTTATATTTGAGAGAAGTTATCCTCTCACTTGTTTGGCACTTTTTAAGTAAAAAGTTAAGTGTAAAATTATAATTTCTTTAAAATTTTACATATTTCTTGCAATGTATATTTTTCATTATGTTCTTTTATATAAAATTGCTTATTAGATATTTCATTAACTTTGTACTCATAAATAGTGAGTTTTTTAGAAGATAATATTAAATATTCAGTAGGTTCAATAAACTTTAAATTTGTGTTCTCAAGAATTTTAACTTTACCATTTTTGGTTTTATTATCATAGCATTTAATAATATCAATAATAGTTGAGTTAGGTTTTAATGTTTCTATTGTTTTAAAATTAAGCATTAAAAAATGTCCTCCTTCCTAGAAAGAGAACATCTATATATGTCTTCCAAGCTAACAGTGGGTTAGATTTTAGACATTAAAAAACTTACGATACCATAATAGGTTCGTAAGTTGTATTCAAATGGAGCAGGTGATGAGAATCGAACTCACGCAGTCAGCTTGGAAGGCTGAGGTTCTACCATTAAACTACACCTGCATCAGTAGGCAATAATAATGATACTATAAAATTGCCTATCTGTCAATTATTTTATGCAAATTTCTTAAAAAAATTACATTTTTTACACAAAAAACAGCAAAAATAATTAATTTTTAATCAAATTAGGATTAATTAAACTAAGACTTACCCTATTCTTTTTTAATGAAATATCATCAACATAGCAAGTAACAATATCTCCAACTGATACAACTTCACTAGGATGTTTAATGTACTTATCTGTCATTTTAGATATATGTACTAGTCCATCATCATGTAAGCCAATATCAATAAATGCTCCAAAATCCACAACATTTCTAACAGTACCAGATAATTCCATACCTACTTTTAAATCTTCTATTTTAAGAATGTCACTTTTTAATAGAGGCTTGTCAAAGTCATCTCTAAAATCTCTATTAGGTTTAGAAAAACATTTAATAATATCTTCTAAAGTATAAATATCAGTGCCTAGTTTTTCACTAACTTCTTTAATATTAATTGCACCAAGTACATCATTAAGTTTCTTACTACCAAGATCATTAATACCAAAGCCATACATATCAAGAAGTTTACTAGCAGTACCATAACTTTCTGGATGAATAGAAGTAACATCCATTGGATTAGTACCATCAATAATTCTCATAAAACCTATAGATTGTTCATATGCCTTAGGAGTTAGTACCTTCTTTTTCATAAGTTCATCTCTAGATAAAACTTTTCCATTTTCTTCTCTGTATTCAATAATCTTATCAATATTACTTTTAGTAAGACCAGAAATATATTTAAGTATAGACCTACTAGCAGTATTAACATTAACACCAACATTATTAACACATTTAGATACAACAAAATCAAGAGATTCATCTAACTTTTTTTCATTAACATCATGTTGATATTGACCAACACCAATACTCTTGCTATCAATTTTAACAAGTTCAGATAAAGGATCTTGTAATCTTCTAGCAATACTAATAGCACTTCTTTTTTCAACTGTTAAATCAGGAAATTCTTTAATAGCTAAGTCACTAGCAGAATAAACACTAGCACCAGCCTCACTAACAATAATATATTTAATTTCTTTATCTCTGTATTCACTAATAGTCTCAGCTACTAATTTCTCACTTTCTCTAGAAGCCGTACCATTTCCAATAGCTACAATATCAATATTATACTTTTTAAATAAATCTTTTAAAGTTTTCTTTGATTCTTCCCATTTATTATGCGGTTCATGTGGATAAATTACCGAAATATTAAGAACACTAGAAGTAGGACTAACAACAGCAAGCTTACATCCTGTTCTAAATGCCGGATCAAAACCAAGTACAGTAACATCTTTCATTGGTGGAGTAAGAATTAAATTCTCTAAATTTTCTCCAAACACCTCAATAGCGGCCTCTTCACTAACTTCTTTAAGTTCACTTCTAACTTCTCTCTCGATACTAGGAATAATTAATCTCTTATAACTATCTCTAATTGCAGTCTTAACAATATCACTAGCCATAACTTTATCATTTTTAATAATTTTATTTTCTAAATATGAAATAATATAATCATCATCAACTACTACATTAACACTAAGTACACCATCTTTTTCACCTCTATTAATAGCAAGTACTCTATGCGGTTTAATAAATTTAACTCTCTCTTCATAATCATAATACATTTCATAAATACCATTTTCATCAGTACTATTCTTTTTAAGTTTAGTTTTAATAATACCATGATTCATCATATTATTTCTAATCCATTTACGATAACTAGCATTATCACTAATCCATTCCGCTATAATATAACTAGCTCCAGTGATTGCTTCAGCAACATTTTTAACATTATCATTAAGATAAGACTCTGCTATCTTTTTAACATCAATATCTTTAAAAGACATAATAATTTTAGCTAAAGGTTCTAATCCATTCTTAATAGCCTCTGTAGCCTTAGTCTTTTTCTTTTCTTTATATGGTCTATAAATATCTTCTACTTCTACTAATTTTTCACACTTTAAAATATTATCTCTAATTTCATCAGTTAGTAAACCTTTCTCATCAATTAATCTAATAACATCTTCTTTTCTTTTTAATAAATTTTCTTGATATTCATATACCTCATTAATACTTCTAATCTGTTCTTCATCTAAAGCACCAGTAACTTCTTTTCTATATCTAGCAATAAAAGGTATTGTAGCTCCTTCTCCTAATAACTTCAAAGTAGCAATTACACTATCTTTTTTTATACCCAAATCATTAACTATTCCATTTATGATAACATCATTCATTATTTATATCTCCTATCTATCTTAATTTTTTCCCTGTTTTTTCACTATAACTATCATCTATATATTTATCTCTTTCATTATCAAATCCAGTATCAACTTTATTCTCATTTTTAAGTCTTGTCATTTTAATAATAACAATAGGAATATTAAGTCTCTTACTTTCCATTATATCTTTGTCTCTTATTTCATCATAAACAACTATAAAATCAGGTTTCTTAATATTATATTCCTTATTTTCATTTTGTAAATTAACTAATTCTATTTCACTATACCAATTACTACCATTAACCAACTCTTTTGAAGTCATAATTCTATTAACATATCTACTAACAGCGGTATTACTACTATAAACATCTCCACTAAAGGCATCTTGCTCTAACATATGAATAACAGTATCATTATCAAAAAAATTATATCCATAAATAATACCACCCTCACCATGTCCATAAGTATCGCTATTTTCATCAGATATTATTGAGTAACAGTTTCTTCTATTATTACTTTTATCTTTATATATTCCTTGCATTCTAACAAGCATAGTATATTTACTATCTCTTAAATCATATATTTTAACATTATCTATATCATTTGATACTAATTTATCATCGCATTTAGATAAATCAATTAAATCTTTTTTAATCATATCATAAGATATATCTTTAAGTTTTCTTAAATCATCATAAAAAGAAACACTAATATTTTTATCATATAACTTATTAAATAAATTTATCTTATCTTCACAAGAAATTTTATCAAAATTTAGAATCATTTGATAAAAATCTATTTTATCATTATCAAGAGCTTTATCTTCAGCATCTAACTTACTATTATATCTAAGCATTTCTTTAATATTAAGCCAAACATTATATATATTATCACAAAACAAAGCATCTACAACCACTTCACTAATCTTTCTATTTACTTCCCCCTCCAATTCTTTTTTAAGACTATCTAAATCCACAAAACAAGCATTACCATTTTCATCATAATCATTATGTTTTAGAAAAATTCTCCTAATATCATTACTATAAATAAAAGAATTAGCCCGATATTCATACATTAAACTTGGGTTTTTAATAATCTCATCATATACTTTAAAAAGGCCACTATCACTATCATATTCATTAAGTAATTCTTTATAATATTTATCAAGTTTCTTTTTTATTATCAAGTAGTCATTATTCACTTCTAGTGCATTAATATTTCTTCTAAAATCAATAAAACTATCACTTTTTAATTTATCAAAAAACTTATCATTAAGTAAAATTTCTCTATTAAACTTAACATTATAATTAACAAGATTGACAATATTAAAAAATTTATCAAATAAGTAAACTGCCCTATTATCATTTTCAAAGAAAGAGGAAATATTTGTTATACTTAAATAAGGTAATATTTTAACTATTGTTTCATCTTTAAAATTTTCATCTAGTAACTTTACCTGCTTATCACTACCAATACAAGAAAGAAATTGAAGACCCTTACCAGCAGCAATTAGATTCATATCTTCCATTTTATAAATTATTTTAGCAATATCCTCATAATCAGCATCTGCAAATATTGAATATACATCATCAGATATAGATACAAATTCTTTAAATAAATTATCATTATTAAAAATATATTGAAGTGTTTTATTCATATTTTTTTCTGTTAAACAAACAAATAATTTATATTCACCATCATGATTTTTATAAAAATTATGTATTGTATTATAATCTAAAATAGTAAAAAAATCATCAATATCAATCATATTAAATAACCATCTAAAATTTTTATATGTATCTCCTTCGTTGCAGGTCTTAAGTAATTCTCTTCTTAATTTATCCTTAACAAAAGGAATACTAAATACCCTCTTTCTTTCATCTTCTCCTAAGTAGCAGACCCTACTAGCTAATTTCATTACATCAGTATCATCAACTAACTCTCTATCATTAAAATCCATCAAAATCACCTTCTATTATCCTTGTTACTAACATATCCGATAACCTTATCACCATATTTATCTCTTATTTCATCTATAACACTCTGAAGTTTATCATTATCTAACATATTCTCATTATTATTAAAATTATCAAAGATAGATAATTGTTTCTTTCTCACTGTAGAAAAGCCACTAATAAATACACAAACACTTCTAATACCATCATCATGATTCCATAAATTATCAAATATTCTGCAAGCATTATCATATATTTCTTCATCAGCTGCGATACTAAAATCCAATTTTACTTGTTTACTAACTTTATCAAAATAGTTATATTTAAGCCAAATACCAATAGTATCAGCATACATTTTATTGTATCTTAATTTTTTACCAATATCACAAGACAAATTATGAATAACATCATGTATCATACTAATATCATGATAGTTATAAGGAAGTACTGTCGAAGAAGAAATACTTTTCGCAGCTTCTCTTTCATAATAAACAGGACTATTATCAATACCATTAGCATAGTAATGCATCATCTTACCCATAGACTTAAATTTTCTAGTCAACATATCAACATCATAATTAGCCAGTTCCTCAATTGTGTTAATTCCCATCTCATGAAGTTTCTTACTACTAGCTTTACCAATCATAAATAAATCATCAACTTTAAGAGGAAACATCTTTTCTTCTACTTCATTGCTAAACAAAGTATGTACCTTATTAGGTTTCTCAAAATCAGAAGCCATCTTAGCAAGTAATTTATTATTACCAACACCAACGTTAACAGTAAAACCAAACATTCTATAAATATCATCTTTAATTTTATAAGCAATTTTAACAGGATCCCCAAAAAGTTCCATACTGCCAGTATAATCTAGAAAACACTCATCAATACTATATCTTTCAATAATATCAGTATATTGACATAAATAATTATACATCTTATCCGAAAAATACTTATATAACTTATAATTAGGTTTATATATTTCTAAATAAGGACATTTTCTTCTAGCAGAATAGATAGCCTCCGCGGTAACTACCCCCTTCTTTTTACAAGAATTACTTTTAGCAAGAACAATACCTCTTCTCTGTGACTCATCACCTGCTATAATAGCATATCTATTTCTAATATCATATTTATATCCTTTTTTAAGCATATATACAGCAGTCCAACTAAGAAAAGCATTATTTACATCAATATGTAAAATAATTCTATCCATATTACACCTCTATATAATAATCAGTCTTATATACTTTACCATCTATACGATAGTAGATAGTATATTTACCTTTTAATCCATTTAAATTAACATACTTAGTATCTTTAACTTCATATATTCTCTTATCAAATAACTTATCAAGTATTAAGTAAACCTCTTTACCAGTATTATTATATATACTAATTCTATTAACATCCATCTTAATATTAATATCTTTACCATCATATTTATCATACTTAATAATAGAAATATCTTTATCATATCTATTAGTAGTAGTTAGTTTACCATATCTAACTCCTTTTACAATTTTATATTCACTAATACCATCATAAAAAGAATAAATATTACTCTTCTCAGAAGATTCTACTTCACTAAACTTCTTATCCTTAACATTATAAAATTTATCTTCCTTACCAACAATAACATTACCATTTATAACATTAATATAACTATAATTATCATTCTTACCTAAATTACTAATAGTACCAGTCTGACTATCTATCATAACAATATTCTTAGATAAAGCATAAATATTACCATCAGCATAAATACTATTACCATAATAATCATCACTAAGTAAATATTCACCATATACTTTACCTAAAAAATTCATTCTATATATACCAGTACTATGATTATCTTCAGTATAACTATCATTACCAATAATAATATTATCTTTATATACGGTAATATTACCATAATATTTTTTATTTAAATACCATCTAACGTTACCATTACTATCACTAGCATAAGGATAATTACCATTGTAAAAAGAATAATTACCATCACATAAAACTTCACCAAAGTCATCAGGTAACTTATCAGTCTTAATATTAATAACTTTCTCTTTATTTTCACTTCGTAATACAATAGTATTATCATAATCAGCATATAATCCATATATAGGTATAATATGATGTTTATTCTTACCAAAAGTATAGTTAATATCTCCATTAACAGATATACTAACTTCACTATAATCACTAGTTTCAAACATAGCAATACCAGTAAGTGGGCTATTACCATAAGGATTAATAATAACATTAGGATTATCTAAACTATAACCATATCCATTAAAATATACTTCTTTATTACTTTGAACACTAAGTATATCTTTCTCCTTTTTTATACTAGTATTACCAGTAACTATATTACTTCCCACTATTGTAATAATTAAAATAAATATTAAAAATCCACCAATAAATATATAACTTCTTTTCATACTATCACATAATATATTATACTAAAAAATAGCCTAAAAATAAAGGCTTTTATAATTATTTTAGTAAGTTCACACTTCGTTGTTCACTTCTTTTTGAAGCCATTAAAGTCTTCAAAAAAATAATTTTGA
>OGQP01001409.1_pt1 | contig 14393 bp, 8 predicted proteins | sample 1553251 | NCBI WGS metagenome assembly OGQP01 (sample SAMEA2580016, study PRJEB22360) | human gut metagenome | biome: human gut; feature: human-associated habitat; material: faeces | place: Denmark | collected 2008/2010 | reverse complement strand
ATCGGGTGCGCGCCCCCGGCATCGCCCCCCCGGCCCCCGAGGGCAGTTACGTGCAGTCGCGCACGATCGAATGGTCGCGCGGCGTTCTCCGAAGCCAATACGTCGTCATTCCGCGCGGCCAGCAGCACCGGTCGTTCACCCCGACCGGTGCGAACGGACTGGCCTTCACCGCCCGATACGGCACGGTCGGGCTGGCCGTGGAGCAGCAGGAGTTCATCGCCGAGGGAATCAACGAGGCGGGACTCTCGGCCGGTCTCTTCTTCTTCCCGCAATACGGAGGCTACGAATCCTACGACCCCGACCGCAACGACCGCACGCTGGCCGATTTGCAGGTAGCGGCATGGATGCTGACGCAATTCGCCACGATCGACGAAGTGAAGGCCGCCGTGGCATCGGTGCGCATCGTCGCGCTGGAAAAAAGTTCGGTCGTGCACTGGCGCATCGGAGAGGCTTCGGGACGGCAGGTCGTGCTGGAAATCGTCGACGGCGTGCCGCATTTCTACGAGAACGAGGTCGGCGTACTCACCAACGCTCCGGGCTTCGAGTGGCAGCTCACGAACCTCAACAACTACGTGAACCTCTATCCCGGTGATGCCCCCGTCCGACGACTGAGCGGCATCACGCTGCGCCCCACCGGCAGCAATTCGGGATTTCTGGGCATTCCGGGCGATGCGACGCCGCCTTCGCGTTTCGTGCGCGCCGCCTTTTACCGCGCCACGGCGCCGCAGCGCGCCACAGCCTTCGGAACGGTGCTGCAATGCTTCCACCTGCTCAACTGCTTCGACATCCCCATCGGCATCGACCACCCGCAGGGCGACGCGCCCGACATCCCGAGCGCCACGCAGTGGACTTCCGCCATCGACCTGACCCACCGCAGGGTCTACTACAAGACGGCCTACGACAATTCGATCCGCTGCATCGACCTCGCGGAGATCGATTTCGGACGGGTGAAATACCAGTCCCACCCGCTGGACGAGGTGCGCGAACAGCCCGTCGTGAAGATCTCGGTCACGCACTGAGACGCACGGGTCACGGTTGGAGGAGCGCTTCGGCCGTCTCCCCGACCGCCTCTTCGTCGGCATCGCCGAGGCTGAACTCTCTGTCGGCGAAGAGTGCGGCCAGCCCCGTGATCTGTTTGAGCCGCAGCAGTTCGTCGCGGTCCATCCCGATATGGCGCATGATCCACTGGTCGGACATCTGCGCCCGCGTCAGTTCGGCGACGATCTCGCTCATCAGCTCGATGTTGTGCGTGCCGCGCGCTCGATTGTGGCGAATGGTCGACGCCATGCGGTCGGACAGATCCTTGTCGATCACGGCCACGGGCAGCAGTCCCCGTTCGCGCTCGTAGATGCGCTTCGAGGTTTTGAGCACCAGGTAACGATGATAGCCGTCCACGAGTTCGTAGCGGTCGTTCGCCGCATCGTAGTAGCAGACGCACGGCATCGTATAGCCGTCCTCCCAGATCGACAGTTCCAGCAGCCGCATTTCGGGCGGCGCAACGACGTTGGGGTTGTAGCTGTTCGCCACGACCTTCTCCACCGGAACGGCCCGGACGCCGTAGACCGGACTCCGGTACTCCCCGTCCGGTTCAGATTCGTAACAACGCTTCATATTTCTCCATGATTTTCTTGCGGCGCAGCCTCTCGCTCTTGTTGGGCGAGAATCCCATATATTTGCAGGCGTGGTCGTTTTTGAGGATGCAGATGCAGATACGCTTGAAGGTCGGCAACTGGCTGAACTCGGAAATATCCAGATCGTCGAGATACTCCATGCGCACCTGCCGCTTGTCGGTGCGGTAACCGCTTCGGCCGCCGACCTCGATCGGAACGCCGGCCTTGCGCAGTTTGGCGATGGTCGTCTCGGCGAGGCATCCGCCCTTCTCGCGCCAGAAACGGATGCTTACGGAGAGCTTTTCCAGATAGTTCCGGCGGGTCTCGGCGGGAAGCGTGGCGAGCAGGAAGTGCATGTAACGCTCCCACGTCAGCCCCTTCGGCAGGCGTGCGGACTGCCAGCCGAGCGCCGACGTCCGTCCGTACAACGCCGCGAAATTGACGCCGTTGACCCGCCCGATCATACGCCCCCACATGTCGGGGTCGATCGCCTTGTAGAGGTGCAGGCTCGACAACGCCTGCGAAATGAAGGGGCTGGCCACGCGCTGGGTGTCCAGCGGTACGCCGGCACGGTGGAAGAGGTCGTACAACCGGTTATAGGGCCACCCGAACCGTCCGTTGGCCGTCCACACGTCGGTCGTCAGCCAGTCGTAGATCGGATAGGCGTTGCATATTCCCGCGTCGGCCCATTGGCGTATCCAGCGCCGCCCCTCGAAACGGTGGTGGTTGCGGTCGCTGTATATCGTGCGCCAGCGGTTGAAACTCTCCTGCGTGCGAATGCCGATCAGGCAGCAGGTGCGCGTCGCGCCGCACCGCCGGTGCAGCCACTCGGCGAACCGGTTCTGGAACTCGTAGTCCCACATCTCCTCGCTGAAAAAAGGGAAACTGCCGCGCGTGTAACTTCCGGCCGGCATCGCGCGAACCCACAACTCCCGCTTGCCCTCCTCCCACGGGCGCCAGTAACGCTGGAACATGGAGGCGCAGGTAGGCACCTTGAACGGGACGCAGACCCGATAGACGTCGAGGATGTCGGGATTCGACGCCAGCATCCGGTCCACGTAAGAGAGCGTGTCGCGGTACTGGATCTCGTAATCCATGTGAAATACGCCGATGCGGCGTTTCAACCCGTACCGCCGGATGTAGTCGATGCAGAGATTGAGCAGCACGCCGCTGTCCTTGCCTCCGGAGAAGGAGACGTAGACGTTGTCGAAGGCCTCGAAAACGGTTTTCAGCCGCCGTTGTGTCCGCTCGTAGACGTTCATGGCCGGCGGTTTTTCCCGTATTCCATGGCCACGTACTCCTTCCACTCCCGCACAGGCACGAACCCTTCGGCCCGGAACACCTCCGCATGGCGGGTCAGCGTAACGGAACGGATCGTATAGTCGCGGTGGTAGCAGCGCACGATCTCCTGCAAAAAACGGGCGATCAGCCGCGGATCGTCGCCCGACACGTAGTAGTTGTTGATTTTGGCGATTCCGCCGTCGGTAATCTCCACCGGCACGAATCCGAAGACGATCTCCCCCTCCCAGGCGACGAACCACGTGTGCGAACGCGACGTCCAGAACGGATAGTTGTTGTTCTGGCGCAACACGCTGCGCCGCATGACCAAAGGTGCGACGAGCGCATAGAGACGCGGGGAGGTTCCGTCCAGTTTCTCGACAGTCATATCCGGGAATCCACTCTTTTAGACCGAATGTTATATATTTACGACTGAACAGGTTGTATCCGTACTTGTTCACCACAAATATAAAAAATATCGTCCGTTTTCTCAAATTTTCCGACGGGATAAATCCTTCCGTACAGCCGGCGACATCGCAGAAACAGGCCGAATCCCCGTCTGCGGCTTTCGATTCGAATCCGAATCCGATCGAATCGACAGGAGATGAAAAAGCACCGGCAACCATACCGGAGCGCCGTTTCCACCGGATCAGGCCCAGAAAAGGGAGATATACTTAAATATTTTAATATCGTTTCCCCTCCACTTCCCTGCCGGCCTCCGCACAGTCGCCGCATAATCGGCTAACCGACAATCATCCCCTGCCATATTCTGCATTTCCGAACGGTTCGGGAATCCGCGAACGAGATATTAAAAAATAATAAATACTAAAAATATCCCGCAAATTTGTTTTTTCAAACAAATAATTTTAATTTCGTAAAACAGTTTCAATACGAAACCAAAACAGGAAAGACAGATAATATCGAGCAAAACACTAATTATCAGAATAATTAACCGCTAATATTCCATGTAATCATCCATCAACCGAAAAACTAAGTTTCAAAATGAAAGACACGATCAAGTACTTAGTATGGATCTTCGCCATCGTCCCGTTCCTGATCGCCTGCGGCGACTCGAACACCGACGACGCCCCGACGGACGACTTCGACGTGCGGTTCGAACTGCCTGCAACGGTCGACGTCGCCAAAGGCGGAGAACTGACCTTCACGGTAAAGGAGGGGAAATCCCCGCTGACTACCGATTCGTTCCTCTTGGAGGGGGGGGGAATTTCCTACCTCTGCCCCATCCTCAGAACATCTTCTGAGAGTTTTACCGTCCGCTTAGCCGACGAGTGCGAATCCGGTTCCGTCACAGCCTACCTCAAACGGGACGCACGCAAGAAATCGATCGGCAAAATCTACATCAACATCGTCGACAAGATCGACTTTGAACCGAGCGCCGGCACCACGGTCTTCGGTCTGGTATCTTCGGAGGAAGGTCCCGTCGCGAACGTCGTGGTATCCGACGGCACCGAAGTGACCGTCACCGACGACAAGGGCATCTACGAACTCAAATCGGCCAAGAAGTGGGGCTATGTCTTCATCTCCGTCCCCAGCGGCTACGAAGTAGCGGCGGAGGGCGTGTTCCCGCAGTTCTACCAAACGCTGAAAGGAGCAGCCGACGTCGTGGAACAGAAGGACTTCAAACTCACGAAGGTCGACGGACAGGATCGCTACAAGCTCTTCCTGCTGGGCGACATGCACCTGGCCAACCGCACCAACGACGCCGCCCAATTCACCCAGTTCACCACCGATCTGAACGCCTACATGGCCCAGCACAGCGGCCAGAAGATGTACGCCCTCACGCTGGGCGACATGACGTGGGACCTCTACTGGTACAAAAACAACTATGCGCTGCCCCAGTACCGGGAGACGATCAACCGCCAGGTCAAGAACCTGCAAATCTACCACACCATGGGCAACCACGACAACGACTTCATGACCACGTCCGACTACGACGCGGCCGTCAAGTACGTGGACTGCATCGGCCCGACCTTCTACTCGTTCAACATCGGTCAGGTGCACTACGTCGTCATGGACAATATCGATTGCAGCGCATACGACGGAACCGACTCGCGCAACTACGTCACGAAGCTCTCCAACGAACAATTGAAGTGGCTTGCCAAGGATCTGGCGTACGTCGACAAGTCGACGCCTCTGATCGTGGCCATGCATGCGCAAATATACAAGCCCACGAGCACGGGCTTCGCCTTCGACCACGACTCGGCCAACACCGAGGCGCTGCTCGCGGCGCTGGACGGCTACGAAGTCCATTTCGTGACGGGACACACGCACAAGGTCTACAACATCACCCCCGACGACGACGTGGTGAAGGGACGCGATATCCACGAACACAACTCCGGCGCGATCTGCGCATCGTGGTGGTGGTCGGGCAACCTGACTCCCGGCGTCCACGTCAGCATCGACGGCGCCCCGGGCGGCTACGCGATCTGGGATATAGACGGAACCGATTTCGCATGGCTCTACAAATCCACCGGCTGGCCCGAGGAGTACCAGTTCCGCAGCTACGACCTGAACAACGTATCGTTCTCGATGGACGACGTCCCCAACATTCCCTCGAACGTACTGATCCAGCTCGCCTACAAGAAATACGTCAACGCCTACCCCGAAAACTCGGACAACGAAGTGCTCATCAAGATCTGGAACTGGAACAGCAACTGGGAGCTGAGCGTCGTCGACGAGCGGGGCAAGACGCTCGAATACACGCCGGTATGGGCATACGATCCGCTCCATATCGCAGCGCTCTCCGTGCCGCGCTTCAACAATTCCGGCATCACCTCCACGCCCTCGTTCGTCACGGAATCGGCCACCAACTTCTTCAAGGTGAAGGCCGACGACGCCGACGTCGACCTGACGATCACCGTCAAGGACGAATTCGGGCACACGTGGACCGAGGAGATGCAGCGCCCGAAAGCCTTCTCGACGGATGCCTACAAACTCAGATGATACATAACTAACCTTTCACTAACCAAACCTTACTTCTTATGAAAGTATTCAGACTATCGGTTCTGTCTCTGGTTCTGACCGTGTCGGGAGGTATCCTGGCCCTGGCCGCCCAGAATAGAACGGTATCGGGAAAAGTCCTCGATGCCCAGCAACAGCCGATCGTGGGAGTAGCCGTTCTGGTCGACGGAACGACCCGGGGTACTACGACCTCCGAAAACGGCAGCTTCACGCTCGACATTCCCGCCGGCGAAGTCGTCCTGAACGCCACCTATCTGGGCTACATCCCCCAGAAAGTGACGGTGCCCTCGTCGAAGAGCGAAGTCACGATCTACCTCCAGGAGGACGCCATCCAGCTCGAAGAGGCGGTCGTCATCGGTTACGGTACGCAGAAGCGCGTCAACCTGACGGGCGCCGTCTCGACGGTGAGCAGCAAGGAACTCGAAAACCGCGTCACCCATTCGGTGACCAACATGTTGCAGGGTTCCGTAGCGGGCCTGAACATCACCACGTCGTCGGGTAAACCCGGCAGCACGCCCTCGATCAACATCCGCGGCGTGAACTCGGTCAACTCGGCCGACCCGCTCGTGCTGATCGACGGAGTCGTGGGCGACCTGAACCGCGTCAACCCCAACGACGTGGAGTCGATCTCGGTCATCAAGGACGCTTCGGCGGCAGCCGTCTACGGCGCCCGCGCAGCCTTCGGCGTCATCCTGGTCACCACCAAGAACGGCTCGGCCCAAGACGGCAAGGCGACGGTGCGTTACAGCGGCCGTTTCGGCTGGGAGGAGGCCACGACCTCGACCGACTACGAGAACCGCGGTTACTGGTCGGTCTATACGGTCAACAAGTTCTGGCAGGCCGACTCCGGAACGAACTATGTCAAATACAACGATCACGACATGCAGCAGCTGCTGGCGCGCGTGAACGACAGGACCGAGCATCCCGACCGTCCGTGGGTCGTCGAAGAGATCCGCAACGGCCGCAAACAGTGGGTCTACTACGGCAACTACGACTGGTGGGACATGCTCTTCCAGCAGCGTCGGCCCGTGCAGCAGCACAACATCTCGCTCAGCGGCGGCACGAAGGACATCAAATACCTCGTCTCGGGCGCCTATGACCGCCAGGAAGGTATTCAGCGCGCACATCCCGACGTGTATAACAAGTACAACCTGCGTGCGAAACTCGATTTTCGGATCAACCGGTGGGCAACGCTCTCGAACAACACGTCGTTCTTCTCGTCGAATTACAAGTCTCTGGGAGACGGCAGCGTAGACAACACCATCGCTTACAGCGCCCGCCACGCACTGGCCAACTTCCCCATGAAGAACCCCGACGGATCGTGGCTTTACAGCACGCCGTATCTCGATTACAAGATCGCCAACGGACGCCACATCCTGCTCAACGAGGGCACGCACCGCAACGTCGACCGCTCGAACGACTTCTCGAACACGACACGCCTGGTCATCACGCCGTTCAAGACGTTGAGCATCACGGGTGACTTCACCTACCGCCTCTACCAGAACCGCAATACGAGCCGCAGTTCCGCAATGAACTACCGCGAATACCCCGACGGGCCGCTGCTCGCCTACGACACGGGCGCCGGCATGAACCAGCTCGACGAAGTGGTTCAGACGCGCAACTACTATTCGGCCAATGTCTACGCCAACTACGACGAAACGTTCGGCGAGGCGCACCACGTGTCGGCAACCGCCGGATTCAACTACGAAACGTGGTCCAGCAAGAACGTCTCGGTGGCAGGCATCAACCTCTCCTCCATAAACCTCGACGACCTGAATCTAGCAACGGGCTCTCCCACGGAGGGCGCTTACGGCGGCGGCCAGAACGAATACGCCCTGGCAGGCTTCTTCGCCCGTATCAACTACGACTACAAAGGGCGCTACCTCTTCGAGGTGAGCGGACGCTACGACGGATCGTCGCGTTTCGCACCGGGCAACCGCTGGGGCCTGTTCCCCTCGGCATCGGCCGGATGGCGCATCTCCGAGGAGCCGTTCTTCGGCAACGCCAAAGACCTGGTGGACAACCTCAAGCTGCGCGCTTCGTTCGGCAGCCTGGGCAACCAGAACGTGTCGTCCTACTACACCTACATGCGCCTGATCACGAACAAGGATTTCAGCAACTACACCTTCGACGGCAGCATAAAGGGCAAATACTCCTCGCTGGGCGCCCCCGTAGCCTCCGACCTGACCTGGGAAACCGCCCAGCAGTGGGACCTGGGTCTGGATCTCACCATGCTGAACAACCGGCTCAACTTCACCGGCGACGTCTACATCCGCGACACGAAGGACATGCTGACCGACGGAATGGCGCTGCCCGGCGTATACGGGGCCGATTCGCCCAGCATGAACTCCGCCGAACTGCGCACGAAGGGTTATGAACTCTCCGTCAGCTGGCGCGACCAGTTCAAACTCGCCGGCAAACCGTTCGAATACAGCGTCGGTTTCAACCTCAGCGACTACAAGAGCGTCATCACCAAATACGACAACAACCCGAACAAGTCATTGACCAACCTGACAAAGGGAGATTATTACGTCGGCATGGAGATCGGCGAAATCTGGGGCTTCAAGACCGACGGGTTCTTCAAGACCACCGAAGAGGCGCAGGCCTATGCCAAAGAGGTCGACCTGAGTTACAGCACGGGCCGTCTGACCGGCGGCTGGCAGGCCGGCGACCTGAAGTTCGTCGACCTCGACGGCAACGGCGTCTGGGGAGTCGGCAACGACACCGTCGACAAGCCGGGCGACCGGACGATCCTGGGCAACTCGCTCCCGACGCTCTCCTACGGTATCAACGCCTCGATCCGCTGGATGGGCTTCGACGCTTCGGTCTTCTTCCAGGGAACCGGCAACCACTACTGGTATCCCCACGGAGAAATGATGCCTTTCTGGGGCTGCTATTCCTATCCCTACCTCTCCTACCTCCCGACGGATTTCCTCGGCAAGGTATGGGCGGAGGACAATCCCGACTCCTATTTCCCGCGCGCAAGAGCCTATTCTTCATCGGGAGGTTATCTGAGCAAGGTCAACGACCGTTACCTGCAAAATATCCGCTACCTGCGCCTGAAAAACCTGACCGTCGGCTACACGATCCCCGCGACCCTCACCAAGAAGGCCGGCATCGACCAGATCCGCATCTATTTCTCGGGCGAGAACCTCTGCTACTGGTCGCCGCTCAAAAAGAACTCCAAGTACGTCGATCCCGAAGCGGCTATCAACCGTTCCGGCGTGAACAACAACGCCTACTATCCGTGGGCCAAGACGTTCATGTTCGGCATCGACATCACCTTCTAATAATTTCAAAATCCGAATACCATGAAGCGATTAATCATACTGGCAGCAACGCTGATTGCAGGATTATCGGCCTGCGACTCCCTGCTGGACAAAGAACCGTTGGATCGGGTGACGCAGTTCGACTACTTCAAGACGAGAAGCGACCTGGAACTCTTCTCCAACCCCTTTTACGACAACCTGCTGGACAAGACGCCCTACGATGAGCAGAACGACCTGCTCGTTCAGATGACCCTCTCCGATGTTCTCTACGGAGGCGACAAGCGCACCGTTCCGAACACCGGCGGCGGCTGGTCGTGGGGCAACCTGCGCCGCATAAACACCCTGCTGGAATATGTCGATCAATGCGAGGACAAGAAGGCTGTGACCGAGTATACGGCCCTGGCCAAATTCTTCCGCGCCGCCTTCTATTTCGACAAGGTGAAACGCTTCGGCGACGTACCCTGGTACGAGGTGCAGCTCGGCTCGGCCGACGAAGCGCTCTACAAACCGCGCGATTCACGCGAACTGATCATGACCAATATGATCAAGGATATCGACGAAGCCATCAACAGCGGAGGTCTTACGGAGGATATATCGACCTACCGCGTCAACAAATGGGCGGCGCTGGCGCTGAAAGCGCGGTTCTGCCTCTTCGAGGGAACCTACCGCAAATACCACGGCATCAACCTCGAAGGACATGACTACACCTATTATCTGGAGGAAGCCGCCAAGGCCGCCAAAACGATCATCGACGAAGGTCCCTACAAGCTCTACTCCACCAAAAATCCGGACAAGGACTACATGATGCTCTTCGCACAGGAGAATGCCAGCACCGAAGAGTATATCCTCGCCATCCGAAACAGCTACGAGGCCCAGGTCTACCACAATGCGACGGCCTACACGCTGCTGCCGACACAGGGCCGCCCGGGCTACACCCGCAAATTCATCAACATGTACCTGATGAAGGACGGCAAGGCATTCACCGACAAATTTAAGACAGAGTGGCAAACAATGCCTTTCACCGAGGAGGTGAAGGACCGCGACCCGCGCCTGGCGCAGTCGATCCGCACCCCGGGTTACAAGCGCATCGGCGCCAAGCGGGTACAGGGACCCGATCTCGGCGTCACGATCACCGGCTACCAACCCATCAAATTCGTTCAGGACACGACGGCCTCGGGAGGACAGATCGACCGCAACGACCGTTCGACCTGCGACATGCCGGTTTTCCGCTATGCCGAAGTGCTGCTCAACTATGCCGAAGCCAAGGCCGAACTGGGATCGCTCTCGCCTGATGATCTGAATATCACCATCAACGAAATCCGAAGCCGGGTGGGGATGCCGGCCCTCACCATGAAGTATCTCCACGACAAACAACCCGACTGGTATCTTTCGTCCGAGGAGTACGGCTATCCCAACGTGACCGGCTCCAACGAAATCGTAAACGCCATTCTGGAAATCCGCCGCGAACGAACCGTCGAGCTGATCCAGGAGGGTTTCCGCCTTCAGGATCTGTATCGCTGGAAAGCCGGCTATTGCATCGACCAGGCCATTTCCGGCATGTATTTCCCGGGCCCCGGCGAATACAAGCTTGCGGGCAAAGAAACGGCCGATCTGATTCTCTATAAGGCAGGAGAGACCAAACCCCAAGCCGGCGAAGGAGTTTCGGTATACGAACTCGGTTCGGACATCATCCTCTCCGAGGGAAACAAAGGCTATGTCTACTATCACAAAACCGTAGAGAATCTGCGCACTCCGTTCAACGAGGAACGCGATTACCTCTACCCGATTCCCAGCGGCGAGCGTTCGCTCAACCCGAACCTCACGCAGAATCCGGGATGGAGCGACGGACTCGATTTTTAAGTCGGAAATAACCTAAAAAACAAGATTATGAGATTTGTAAAATATATGACAGCCCCGATCCTCATGGCGGCCCTATGTTCCTTCTGGGGCTGCGACAAGGATGAGGACCACCTTTCCGAAGCTGTTCTGGCGAGCGCCAACACCTTGAATTTCGAAGCGGAAAGAGCGGCGGAAAAGATCATCACCATCTATGCCGACGCCGACTGGGTGACGGAAGTCCCCGACTGGGTGACGGTCACGCCCGACTCGGGAACCGGCGTCATGGACGTGACGGTTTCGGTGACCGACAACATGCGCGACGGCGCGGAGGACAACCCCCGCAAGGCCACCCTCGTCTTCAAGGGACGGACTCTTGCAAGCCGCGCACAGGTGCTCATCACGCAGAACGGAGACAAATACCGCGATGTGAAGGAGTACACGGCAGGTGAACTCGCCGCCCTGGCGGACGAAACGGTCATTTCCGTACCGTCGGCGATCGTCGTGGCCGTGACGACCAAAGGCTTCGTCATCAGCGACGACAAAAACACGGACAATATCTTCGTCTCGGACGCCACGACGGTTGCCGTCGGCGACAAGATTTCGCTCTTGGGCACCAAGTCGTCCGACTCGCAGAAACTCGCTACGGTAATCGACTGCGACGAGGTGACGGTTCTGTCCGGCGGAGCGGTGAACTACCCCGAACCGGAGGACATCAGCGCAAAGATCGACGACTACACCTCCTCCAAACGGGGCTACGTCACCGTCAAGGGCGTTTTCAACGGCAGCACCCTCACCGTTTCGGAGGATGCCAAGTACTCGGTCAGCGTCGTGGACGCCCCGTCGAGTCTGGGCCTTTCCGCCCTGACCGGCCATATCGTAACCGTCACGGGCTACTACGCCGGGTTGGCCGAGCCTGTACAGCGCATCATGGCCACCGATGTCGAGGACAACGGCCTGAACGAGATCGTCTATTTCCTGGAGAACTTCGAATGGCTCGAACCGTGGTCCGTAGCAGGCAGCGCAGGCCGAACCGTTGAAACAGACGACATCGGTGCAAAGGCTCCGGCACTTACCTCTGTAACTGTCGATGGAGTGACTGCATTCGACGCTGTCGAAAAACTCGGTTACAAGTTTATCTACGACAAGAACGACAACAAACGCATCTACCTCCAGCAGAACTACCTCAAATTCGGCAAGACCGGCAATCACGCAGGTATCATTCTTCCTCCGATAGACGGGGTTCCCGAAGCAAAGGACAATGTGACACTCTCGTTCGACTGGTGCGGAATGCGCCAGAAGTCCGGCAAGATCGACCCCGTCAATCTGATCGTCATCTTCGAGAACGGCAGCGACAAAGTGCAGATCGACATACCCGAACTGGGATGGGAGGATGGTCACAAGCTCGAATGGGTTCGCGCCGAAGTCAGCCTGAAGGGCATTACGGTCAACAAGGATACGAAGATCACCATTACGCAGACGCAGTGGGAAGTCGGAACAGCCAACCGCTGGTTCCTCGACAATATCAAAATATCCGAACCAATCAAACTCTGATAACAGGAACCCTGTAAAACGAAATCAGCCGTTGACCCGTGAGTCAACGGCTGATTTTTTTCAGCGGAGGCGCAAAAAAAACCGAAGTTTTCGCTCCGTTCCGCCGGCTACCGGCCCGCTCGCCGGAGGAAACACTCGATCGTGTTCTCCATCAGGCAGCAGATCGTCATAGGCCCGACGCCGCCCGGCACGGGCGTGATCACCGAGGCCTTGGGTTCGATGGCTGCAAAATCGACATCGCCGCACAGTTTGCCCGTCTCCGGGTCGCGGTTCACCCCCACGTCGATCACCACGGCGCCCGGCGACACCATCTCCGCCGTGACGAACTTCGGCCGACCGATGGCCACCACCAGAATCTCCGCCCCGCGCGTCACTTCGGCGAGGTTGCGCGTACGACTGTGGGCCATCGTCACCGTAGCGTTCGCGTCCAAGAGCAGTTTCGACACGGGAAGCCCCACGATATTGCTGCGGCCGATCACCACGGCGCGCTTGCCGGCGATCTCCACGCCTGCGGCCCGCAGCATCTTGAGAATGCCTTTCGGGGTGCAGGGGAGCGTGCAGGGCTGTTTCTGCCACAGCGCCGCAACGTTCAGGGGATGGAAGCCGTCGACATCCTTCTGTTTGTCGATGGCGGCGATCACCTTGTCCTCGTCGATATGTTTCGGAAGGGGCAGCTGGACCAGAATGCCGTCCACCTCGTCGTCGAGGTTCAGGGCCGTGATGATGTCCAGCAGTTCGGCCTCGGAAACGGACTCGGGCTTTCGGATCGTGGTATTGCGGATGCCCACCTCGGCCGAAGCCTTGGCCTTGCCCGTCACATAGCTCACGCTGCCGGGGTCCTCGCCCACGAGGATGACAACCAGATGGGGCACACGGCCGTATTTCGCGGGGAAGGTCTTCACCTCGTCCGCCATTTCAAGTTTCAGTTTCGCTGAAAGTTCTTTTCCGCTGATTATTTTTGCCATATATCGCTCGTATTATCTTTCCAAATCGTCGAAAGCCCGGTGGCCGATGTCGGTGCGGTGGAACAGATTGTCGCAGTCGATGCGGGCCACGTCGGCCAGCGCATTCCTCCGCGCTTCGGCCAGGTCCCTGCCCTTGCCCACCACGAACAGCACGCGGCCTCCGTTGGTGAGAATCCGCCCGCCGTCGGCCCGGGTTCCCATGTGATAAACAGCCCCTTCGACGCGGTCCAGGCCCTTGATTTCGTGTCCTTTTTCGTAGTCGCCCGGATAGCCCTTCGAGGCCAGCACGATGCCCAGCGCGGCGAAATCGTGCCACTCCAGCTGCGTATCGCGTCCCTCGGCCACGGCACAGAAGATGTCGACGATGTCGCTCTTCAGGCGCGGCAGCACCACCTCGGTCTCGGGATCGCCGAAACGGGCGTTGAACTCGATGACCTCGATACCCCGCGCAGTCTTCATCAGTCCGCCGTAGAGCACGCCCTCGAAGGGACACCCCTCGACGATCATCGCGTCGGCCACGGGCTGCATGATCTTCTCCAGCGCATAGCGTTCGTCCTCCGCCGTCACGAACGGCAGGGGCGAATAGGCGCCCATACCGCCCGTATTGGGACCCTCGTCGCCGTCGTAGGCCCGTTTGTGGTCCTGCGCCAGCGCCATCGGCCACACCTTGTGTCCCGAAACGAAGCACATGAACGAAAACTCGGGACCTTCGAGGTAATCCTCGACGACCACCTTGCCCTCGCCGAACTTGTCGTCGAGCAACATATCCCGCAACGCCGCTTCGGCCTCGGCCATCGTCCGGGCGATCACCACACCTTTTCCGGCGGCCAGTCCGTCGTATTTCAGCACTGCGGGCAGAGGACGCCCCTGCACATAGGCCAGCGCCCCGGCATAGTCGT
>OGQP01001406.1_pt1 | contig 14412 bp, 15 predicted proteins | sample 1553251 | NCBI WGS metagenome assembly OGQP01 (sample SAMEA2580016, study PRJEB22360) | human gut metagenome | biome: human gut; feature: human-associated habitat; material: faeces | place: Denmark | collected 2008/2010 | reverse complement strand
ACGGAGCGGTTCCATAAGCTGGACTGCCGCGATCTGTTGGCAGAAAAGGAACTGGACGCCACGGACATGGCGCGGGAGCTGGGTGTGACCCACCACTGCCGGACGCTGGTGGTGTCCGGAGTGGAGCTGCTGTGCGATATGCTGGAGGAATTGGGCAAGTAACGGAGAAGGACAGGGGAGAGCATGGGATTTGTACATCTGCACGTCCATACGGAGTACAGTCTGCTGGACGGCGCGTGCCGGATACGGGATCTGCCGGCGCTGGTCAAGGAGATGGGGCAGAACGCGGTGGCCATTACGGATCACGGCGTAATGTACGGTGCCATTGACTTTTACCGCGCCTGCAAAAAGGAGGGCATCCATCCTATTATCGGGTGCGAGGTCTATGTGGCGCGGCGGACACGCTTTGACAAGCAGCATGAATTCGACGCCGAGTCCCGCCATCTGGTGCTGCTGTGCAAAAACGAGACGGGCTACCGGAACCTGTCCTATATGGTCAGTCAGGCGTTTACCGAGGGGTTCTACATCAAGCCACGCATTGACATGGATCTGCTGCGGGAGCATGCCGAGGGGCTGATCGCCCTGTCGGCCTGTCTGGCAGGCGAGATCCCCCGCAGGCTGCTGAACGGCGACTACGACGGGGCGAAGGAGTACGCCCTGACCATGCGGGACATCTTCGGGGAGGACAGCTTCTATCTGGAGCTGCAGGATCACGGCATCCCAGACCAGACCGAGGTGAACCGGCAGCTTCTGCGCCTCCACAACGAGACGGGCATCCCGCTGGTGTGTACCAACGACGCCCACTATCTGCGGCGGGAGGATGCCGAGAGCCACGACGTGCTGCTGTGCATTCAGACGGGCAAGACCGTGGACGACGCCAACCGGATGCGCTATGAGCCGCAGAATTTCTATCTGCGCTCCACGGAGGAGATGGAGGCGCTGTTCGCCGGGTATCCGGAGGCAGTGGCCAACACACAGCGCATCGCGGATATGTGCCAGCTGGAATTTACGTTCGGCAAATACCACCTGCCGGAGTTCCAGCTGCCGGAGGGCTACGATTCGCCCTCGTATCTGCGGAAGCTGTGCGGCGAGGGGTTTGTCAAGCGGTACGGCGACAGCAGGCCGGACTACCGCAAGCAGCTGGACTATGAGCTGGACATGATTGAGAAGATGGGCTTTACCGACTACTTCCTCATTGTGTCCGACTTTGTGCGCTACGCCAAGAGCGTAGATATCCCGGTGGGTCCGGGGCGCGGCTCCGCCGCAGGCTCCATGGTGTCCTACTGTCTGGAGATCACGGACATCGATCCCATGAAGTACGATCTGTACTTCGAGAGGTTTCTCAACCCGGAGCGGGTGTCCATGCCCGATATCGACATGGACTTCGGCGACACTCGCCGGGGTGAGGTGGTGGACTACGTTCGCCGCAAGTACGGCGACGACCACGTGGCCCAGATCGTCACCTTCGGCACCATGGCGGCCCGCGCCGCCATCCGAGACGTGGGACGCGCCCTGAACATGACCTACGCCGAGGTGGATGTGGTGGCCAAGCTTGTGCCGGCGGGGCCGGGGGCGCTGCATATCACGCTGCGGGACGCGCTGAAGCTCAGCAAGCAGCTGGCCGATCTGTACCGGGACGACCCGCGGGTGAAGAAGCTCATTGACACGGCCATGGCGCTGGAGGGCATGCCCCGCCATGCCTCCACCCACGCGGCAGGCGTGGTCATCACCAAACGGCCGGTGTACGAATATGTGCCGCTGGCGCGGAACGACGATGCCGTGGTATGCCAGTACGTCATGACCACACTGGAGGAGCTGGGCCTGCTGAAAATGGACTTTCTGGGCCTGCGGAACCTGACGGTGCTGGACGATGCGGTGAAGATGGTGCAGCGGTACAAGCTGGATTTCCGGCTGGCGGACATCCCCGACGACGATCCGGAGACATACGAGATGATCTCGCAGGGCCGGACGTCCGGCGTGTTCCAGATCGAATCCACCGGCATGACCGGCGTGTGCATGGGGCTGAAGCCTCAGAACATTGAGGACATCACCGCCGTCATAGCCCTGTACCGGCCGGGTCCCATGGAATCCATCCCCCGGTTCATCGCCTGCAAGCACGACCCCAAGCTGGTGACGTACAAGCACCCCAAGCTGATTCCCATTCTGTCCGTGACCTATGGGTGTATCGTGTATCAGGAGCAGGTCATCCGCATTTTTCAGGAGCTGGGCGGCTTCTCACTGGGGCAGGCGGACATGGTGCGCCGGGCCATCAGCAAAAAGAAGGCCAAGGAGATTGAAAAGGAGCGGCAGGCCTTCGTCTACGGCGACAAGGAACGGGGCATCACCGGCTGTATCGCCAACGGCATCGAGGAAGCCACGGCGCAGGCCATCTATGACGAGATCTTTGACTTTGCCAACTACGCCTTCAATAAGGCCCACGCCGTCAGCTACGCGGTGGTGGCCTACCAGACGGCGTACTTCAAGTGCCACTACACCAAGGAGTATATGGCGGCGCTGCTGACCAGCGTGCTGGACAACTCCGACAAGGTGGCTGGCTATATCGGCGAGTGCCGGGCCTGCGCCCTCGTCCTGCTGCCGCCGGACGTGAACCGCTCCTATGACCGGTTCACCGTGGAGCCGGAGGGCATCCGCTTTGGTCTGGTGGCCATCAAGAATATCGGACGGGGCTTCATCCTGTCTGTGGTGAAGGAACGGGAGCAGGGGGGACGGTTCAAGTCCTTTCAGGACTTCTGCCAGCGGATGTACGACTGCGGCGACATGAACAAACGCGCCGTGGAGAACCTCATCCGCAGCGGCGCCTTCGACAGTCTGGGGGACAGGCGCTCCCAGCTCATCGCCGTGTATGAGATGGTGCTGGACACCATCGGCAGCACCCGGCGGCAGAATGTAGAGGGACAGCTGGATATGTTCGGCATGGCGTCTGTCTCCGGCGGCGAGGACGCCAACAAGATCCAGCTTCCGGACATCCCGGAGTACTCCGCCACCGAGCGGATGCACATGGAGAAGGAGACGACGGGGCTGTACCTGTCCGGCCATCCCATGACCGACCGGCGTCCGCTGGCGCGCCGTCTGGGCGCTGTGCCCATCCACGAGATCATGGACGATTTTGCCGGAGAAGACGGGCCGGTGCGGTTTGCCGACGGGCAGAACGTCACCGTGGCGGGCATCGTGGTATCCAGCAAGACACGCACCACCAAGAATAACTCCCTCATGGCCTATGTCATGGTGGAGGACGAGACGGCGGCCATTGAGCTGCTGTGCTTCAGCCGCACCATCGATCAGTGCGGCAGCTACATGGCGGTGAATACGCCGGTGCTGGTAAAGGGCCGGCTGTCCGTTCGGGACGAGAAGCCGCCCCAGATCATGTGCGACAGCATCTATCCGCTGGAGCAGGGCGTGCCCATACCGGAGGAACGGCGGGAGCCGCCCAAGGAGAAGGCCGTCATCTATCTGAAGGTGCCCGGCACGGACAGCCGGGAGTTCCGGCACATCAGCCTTGTGATGACCATGTTTGAGGGCGACACGCCCCTGAAGGTGCGGCTGGCGGATACGGGAAAAATGCTGGGCACGACGTGCCTGCACCATCCGGCGTTCCTACAGGAGTGCCGGGAGTGGCTGGGTGATGAGAACGTGGTGGTACGGCAGAAATAACGCAGAATGGGGGCTGTCAACAAGCAAAGGTGCGGCGCGGGAGCGCCGCACCTTTGCGCGTCTTGGGCATACACTGTATTGAAAGAACCATTCTTTCAGTACTTATTAGGAGGTCATACCATGCCTGAGAATCTGATGCCGGGCCCGGTCTGCGATCTGAGCAGCGTACGCGAGTCCGTTTGCGTCCATACACGGAAGATCTTCGATTCCTGCCGCGACAAGGACTGCGTGGAGGATCTGCGGTTCTATCCCACCGTGACTGCACAGGGAGTGCTGAGCACCTCCCAGATGATCAAGGGGGGCACGGCGGAGCTGCTGTATATCTACACGGACGTGGAGCCGGTGACGTTCAACCGGGGGTTCTACTCCATCGACATGCGGTTTTTCTATCGGGTGACGCTGCAGGTCTGCACCGGTACGCCCCGCTACACCGAGGCGGAGGGCCTGTGCGTGTTCGACAAGCGCTGCATCCTGTTCGGCAGCGAGGGGAACGCCAAGATCTTCTCCTCCGACACGGCCTTTGACGAGCTGGATATCCCCGGCCGGATGCGGACGAATCTGCCCATCGCCGTGGTGGAGGCGGTGGATCCCATCGTGCTGGACACCAAGGTGACAGACTGCCCGTCCGCGCCCGCCTGCGACTGTGGGCGGCTGACGGAGATCCCGTCCTTCATCGCCCAGAGCTTCGGGCAGGAGCTGGTGTTCGACGACAGCGCCAGCCGACGGTTCTATGTGACGCTGGGCCAGTTCACACTGGTGCGGCTGGAGCGGGATACGCAGCTGCTGATCCCGGTGTACGACTACTGCGTGCCCCAGTCTGAGTGCCCCTGTGACGCGCAGGAGGATCCCTGCGGGCTGTTCCGCAGCGTGGCGTTCCCGGTCAACGAGTTCTTCCCGCCCAACACGGTGGAAGCGCCCAACGATTACAACAGTACCCGGAACTACTGCGCCTGCCACTGAGGAAAAGGGGAGCCGTGCGTACGCACGGCTCCCCCGGCCTGTCAAAGACAAGCCGGGGGAACAAAGCGGCATTTCGCCATCCGTCCCTCCGAGGGCTGAGAGCCGACTCTTTACAAAGATGCGCTTTTTGCGTATAATAGAGAAAAACCGCAGGGGAGGGGAGCCATCATGGGTATCGGCTTCATCCAGGACAAGCTGGAGATCAAGTTCCTCATTTTATACATCGCTGCCCGTGTCACGGAGCCGCTGGCACCGGCGGCCATGCAGGATCTGACCATGTGCGACGACGGCATCGACTACTTCGATTACGCCGAGTGTCTGAACGATCTGGTAAAGACGGAGCACCTGCGTATGACAGAGGACGGACGGTACGTCATCACGGAAAAGGGGCTGAAGAACAGCCAGATCTGCGAGTCCAGCCTGCCGTACTCCGTGCGGCAGCGGTCGGATAAGAACATCGCCGCGTACAACAGGGCGGCGCTGCGGCGTGCGCAGGTGCAGAGCCATGTGACGGAGCGGGAGAACGGGACGTACACGGTGACGCTGGCGCTGCACGATGATGTGGACGAGCTGATGGAGCTGAAGCTGATGGTGGCGGATCGTCCCACGGCGGACGCACTGGCCAAGCGGTTCCAGCGGGAGCCGGAGCGACTGTACGCACGGCTGACGCAGCTGTTGTGCGGCGATGACAACGAATAAATGATGAGAAAAGCACCGCAGCTTACGCTGCGGTGCTTTTGCGTCACTTTTTCTTCTTGCCGGTGTCCTTGGGCTTGCCATCCGGACCGATAGGGCCCTTGCCGTTGATGGCGCGGTAGTGGTTGATCTTGTCCACACGTTTCTGGCGCTTCAGGGCTTTTTCCTTTTCCTTGGCCTTTTTGGCGGCGGCTTTTTTGTCCGCCTCCTTCTTCCGGCGGTAGGCCAGCTTTTCGGGATCCTCAGCAATGTCCTTATACTTCTCGGGGTGTCTGGCCCAGTCGATGCGATAAGCCGTCAGCGCGATCATCAGAACCGCGCCCACGATGATGATGCCGTAGAAAAGAATGTCCCAGAACATTGGAGAACCTCCTGCACATGTTTTCATCAGTATACCCCAAAGCCGTGCGGTTTGCAAGAAAATGTTTCTGCAATGGTTGTCTTTTGCCGTAGAAAAGCGTATAATAGGCCGCATCAAAGCTACAGCAAGAACCGGAACAAATTTCGTGGAGGTATACCGATATGCTGACCAATTTCAAGGAACTGGAAAACTATGTGCTGAGTCAGAACATGAAAAAGCGCATCGCGCTGGCTAATGCCCATGACGAGCCGGCCCTGTCCGCCGTGGTGAACGCACGCCGCAAGGGCGTGGTCGAGGGCACACTGGTGGGTAAAAAGGACGAGATCATCGCCATGCTGCATGAGATGGGTGAGAGCGAGAACGACTACGGGATCGTGGACTTCGACGGCGAGGAGTTGGAGGCCGCCAAGATCGCCGTGCAGCTGGTGCGGGAAGGAAAGGCCGACATCCCCATGAAGGGCATCCTGCAGACCTCCAACTTTGCCCGCGCCATCCTGAACAAGGAGACAGGCCTGATCCCCACCGGTGGGCGCCGTCTCGTCAGCCAGTGCGGTATTTTCGAGTATGAGGGCCGCTTTGTTATGATCACCGACGCCGCCATCAATATTGCCCCTGATGTCGAGACACAGATCGGCATTGTGGAGAACGCGCTGCCCGTGGCCCGTGCGCTGGGCATTGACTGCCCCAAGGTGGCCGTGCTGTCCGCCGTGGAGAACGTCACCGACAAGATGCCGTCCACCGTGTCTGCCAAGGAGATCGCGGAGCGGGGCGTGGAGGGCTGTGTCATCTCCGGCCCGCTGGCGCTGGATGGCGCTATTTCCATGGAGTCCGTGAAGCACAAGGCCATCCACGATCCCGTGGCCGGTCAGGCGGACATCCTGCTGGTACCGTTCATCGAGATCGGCAACGTGCTGTACAAGGCGTGCACCTACATCGCGGGCAAGACCATGGCCAGCACCATCTGCGGTGCGTCCTGCCCGGTGATCATCACCAGCCGCGCCGACACGCCCGACAGCAAGTATTACTCCATCCTGATGGCGGTGCTGCGCTGCCTGAAGGCGTAACGCGTGGCGACCACCGCCAGCTATCTGGCGTTTGTGCTGGAGCAGCTCCCGCCGCTGTGGGACGTGCGCAGCCGGAAAATGTTCGGGGAGTACATGGTGTACCTCAACGAAAAACCGGTGCTTTTGGTGTGCGACAACACAGTTTTTGTGAAAAAATTGCCGGTTTTGGACGATTTGATGCGGGATACGCTCTGCGGCTGCCCCTACGAGGGCGCGAAGGAGCACTATGTGCTGGATGTGGAGGATCACGAACTGACGGAGCAGGTGCTGCGGGCCGCCGAGGCGGCCACACCGCTTCCGAAGCCGCGGAAGAAGAAATAAGCAAAGAAGGGGCGGCTAATGCCGTCCCTTCTTTGCTGCGTACATACTCCATGTAAAAGGGAAATTGCTTTACTTTTGGTGGTGCAGTCTGCATACTTGTGAGTAGGAGGTGACGTTATGAGTATCGGAAATCAAATTATGGCGATGCGCAAAGAGCGGCAATTGACGCAAGAGCAATTCGGCAGTCTGTTCCATGTGACGCGGCAGACAGTCTCAAACTGGGAGAACGGAAAGAGTTATCCTGACTTGCAGCTTCTCGTAGCTATCAGCGACCAATTTGGTGTCTCACTCGATACATTACTGAAGGAGGACACAAAGATGGTGAAAGCCATCGATAGAGAAAGGGGACTGAGAGTGGTCAAGCGGAAAAAAGCTGTAAATCACTTCCTCACAAGCGCTGGTACAGGTTTGGTCGTATCGTGTGTAGTTTCTCCGACATCTGCAGTTCGAACAGCAATTTTCATTGCAGGCTTTTTGATGATACTCATCGGCTGGTGGAAGCAGTCACGTTGGGAAGAAAAATTGCTTTCAGGCTTGGCGGAGAGCGAGGATGAGAAAACCTGATTCCGATGATGAGAGCACCGACCGTCTGGCCGGTGCTTTCGTCTATGTTGGAGACATCTACCAGAGAGAAGTGCAGGGGAGAGCGCAAAAGAGACGCTTGCTGCAAGTTCTGTTTGCGCGGGAAAAAGGCAGCGTGTGTGAACAGTAGTCACACACGCTGCCAGATAGTAGGCTTGTATCGCTGAGCAACTGCTTAGGTAGACGCAGTTCCACCGAAGACTACCGCTGCTACACGGACTGAACAATAACAATTATTTTGTTCAATCTTGACAGCACTGAAAAACGCTGATACGATGCCAAGAGGGAAGCGCCTGCCGGAAACGTGCGGGTACATGAGATTGAACAAAATAAAAATTTTGTTCAATCGAGTGGAGGGAAGACGGAAAAACAGTGGTTTGGCACGTTTCGGTAGATTCAGTCGCGCGGGATGATGATATAACTGCTGTGGCCTGTGCAATAGCTGGTGTAAAAAGCTTCAATCGCTGTTGCGGCAGCTTCATCCTATATGTATGTTTACAACGGTTTTAACCCATGCTGCTGCGGCGTGATTCTGGCCGATATCTGTTTCAGAGACGGATACTACTGTTCTGGCGATTATCAAATCGCGCGTTTGCCGCTTATGGCGGCAAGCGTGGGTGCGGCCCGACGGGCCACGCTATTCCCCGCTTCCGCTTTGTAGGGCAGTGTGAGAGTTGAAGCGGCTGAAGTCTTGGAACCGCAGGTGTCAAGCAGTTCTTTTGGTCACTTTTGGGACTACAGCCAAAAGTGACCCGCGCCGAAGCGCGGATATATTTCAATTTGTGCCGGAGATGAAAGTATGGACTATCGTTTAGATGCACCCCAGCTGCTGCTGGACTTTCTCAGCTATCACGAGACCATCAAGGCGCACTCACAGCGCACAGTGGACGAATACTATCTGGATATGCGGAATTTTTTCCGCTACCTCAAGCAGAGCCGCGACCCGACGCTGGCGGACAAGCGGCTGGACGAGATTGATGTGCGGGACGTGGATCTGCCGTTTATTGCGTCCATCACGCTGACGGATATTTACGGATATCTCACCTATCTCAGCCGTGAGCGCTTGCAGCACCAGAATAGTGAAAATTCTAACAAAGGTCTGAATACGGCGTCACGGGCACGAAAGCTGGCAACAATACGTTCATTTTTCAACTATATCTGCAACAAACGCCACCTTTTGGAGGAAAATCCCTGCAAGGATGTGGACACGCCCAAGCAGATGAAGGCCCTCCCCCGCTATCTGACGCTACAGGAGTGCCTTTCCCTGCTGGAGTCTGTGGACGGGCCGCACCGGGAGCGGGATTACTGTATCCTGACGCTGTTTCTCAACTGCGGACTGCGTATTTCCGAGTTGATCGGGCTGGACATCACCGACATCCAGGATGATGCGCTGCGGGTGCTGGGCAAGGGAAACAAGGTGCGGGTGGTGTATCTCAACAGCGCCTGCAAGGACGCGCTGGCCCGGTACATGGCGGTACGCCGCCCCGTCAGCGGCAAGGATCGGAACGCGCTGTTCCTGTCCGGGCAGAACAGGCGCATCAGCCGCTCCACCGTGCACGCGCTGGTAAAGAAGCATCTGTCTGTGGCGGGACTGGACAGCGAACGATATTCCAGTCATAAGCTGCGGCACACGGCGGCCACGCTGATGCTGCAGAACGGCGTGGATGTCAAGGCGGTGCAGGAGGTCTTGGGCCACGAGCATCTGAACACCACGGAGATTTACACGCATATTGACAACGAAGCGCTCCGCGTAGCTGCAAAGGCAAATCCCTTGTCAGGTGTGAAAATGAAAGGAAAAATAGAAGAATCAAGCGAGGAGACGGAGGAATGATCCCCCGTCTCCCCTTTTACTCGTCGTAAACGCCCAGAATATGCAGAATGCGGTACGCTTCGTATTCGTAGCTGCTGAGAGGCCGCCAATCGGCATCAGTGCTGTGGGCGGCCAGCAGAATTTTATCCGGTGAACCGTCAAGGCTGGTCTGCACCACCACCGGCGAATGCTGGAATACCTCCCCCTGAAAGCGCAGTTGGATCACGTCGCCCAGCATGGCGCTGCGGAGACCGTCCGTCACCTGTGCCGTGGGTCCCAGCGATGGCTGAGGGCGGGTGAGAAAGTTGTGCAGATACTCCACCCCGGCCCATGCGGGGGCTTTGTCATCGGGGTTTATGTAGTACCAGCCGTAGATGGGCGTGTAGTTCATGACGCCGGCGCCGGCGTAGATGCACTGTGACGCGAAATTGGTGCAGTCTCCGCCGATGGCCTCGTAATCGTAAAACTGCGGGTTGCGCCCGTAGGCCCAGCGGTGCGCGTACAGAACGGCGTTAAGACGCCGGTATGGCCGAAAGATCATGCTGCATCCCTCCGGTTTCATTCTATGCCGTTTTGCGCCGGAGTGTTCATTGACATTTGGAAGAAAATGCGCTACTCTTATACGGATAAAATAGGAATGGAGGTTCCCCATGAATACAGCAGAGCTTTCCCGCGTGTGCCGGCAGGTGCGCAGGGATATCATCAACATGACGGCCAATGCCGGTTCCGGCCATCCCGGCGGCTCCCTCTCCGCAGTGGAGCTGATGGTCAGCGTGTTTTACAGCCACATGCGCGTTGACCCCAAGAATCCCAAGGCTGAGGATCGTGACCGCTTCGTGCTGAGCAAGGGCCACGCCGCCCCCTGCTACTACGCAGTGCTGGCAGAGATGGGCTTCATCAGCCGCGACGAGTTCAAGAATTTCCGGCAGCTGCACAGCATCCTGCAGGGCCATCCCGACTGCAAGAAGGTGCCGGGCGTGGACGCCTCCACCGGCTCGCTGGGACAGGGCTGCTCCATCGCCGTGGGCATGGCGCTGGGCGCCAAGGTGCAGGGCAAGGACACAAAGGTGTTCACGCTGCTGGGCGACGGCGAATGTCAGGAGGGTCAGATCTGGGAGGCGCTGATGTCCGCCGCCCACTATAAGCTGGATAATCTGACGGTGATCGTGGACAACAACGGACTGCAGATCGACGGCAGCAATGACGAGGTCATGAGTCTGGGAGATATGGCCGCCAAGCTGCGGGCCTTCGGCTTTGATCTGCATGAGATCGACGGCCACAATCTGGACGCCGTGGAGATGGCGCTGAGCGTCCCTGTGACACCCGGTAAGCCCAAGGCCATTCTGGCCCACACGGTGAAGGGCAAAGGTGTATCGTTTATGGAGAATCAGGTGGGCTGGCACGGCAAGGCTCCCAACGAGGAGCAGCGCCAGCAGGCCCTGAAGGAATTGGAGGACTGAGCCATGAGTGAGAAAATTGCGACCCGTGAAGCCTACGGCAAGGCCCTCGTGGAGCTGGGCGAACAGAACAAGAACGTGGTGGTGCTGGACGCCGATCTGGCCGGTGCGACCATGACCAAGTTTTTCAAGGCGGCGCATCCCAACCGCTTCTTCGACTGCGGCATCGCCGAGGCCAATATGATGAACATCGGCGCGGGCCTGTCCACCATGGGGCTGATCCCCTTCTGCTCCACCTTCGCCATGTTTGGCGCTGGCCGGGCCTACGAGCAGATCCGCAACTCCATCGCCTACCCAAAGTTCAATGTGAAGATCTGCTGCTCCCACGCCGGCGTGTCCGTGGGTGAAGACGGCGGCCAGCCTCAGGCCCTTGGGGAAACACCGGCAGCCAGCAGTCCGTTGAGGACATCGGCCTGATGCGGCTGATCCCCGGTATGACGGTGATCGTTCCTGCCGACGCCAACGAGGCCCGCAAGGCCACCTTCGCGCTGGCGGCGTTCCAGGGCCCTGCCTACATGCGGCTGGCCCGTCTGGCTACACCGGTGTTCGAGGAGGACTATCCCTTTGAGATCGGCAAGGCCAACGTGCTGCGGGAGGGCAAGGACGCGGCGGTGTTCGCCTGCGGTCTGATGGTCAATGAGGCGCTGGAGGCCGCCAAGCTGCTGGCTGCCGAGGGCATCGAGATCAGCGTCATCAACATCCACACCATCAAGCCCATCGACGCGGCCTGCGTCACCGCCTACGCGCAGAAGTGCGGCAATGTGGTGACAGTGGAGGAACACAGCGTTATCGGCGGTCTGGGCGACGCGGTGGCCGATGTGCTGATGGGTAAGGTCTGCTGCAAGTTCCGGAAGATCGGCGTCAACGACCAGTTCGGTCAGTCCGGCAAGGCGGCGGATGTGCTGCGGGAGTACGGCCTGACGGCGGATCAGATCGCGGCCAGGATTAAGGAAACGCTGTAAAGGAAAAACACATGACAATAGAAGTCCCGCAAGGATATAAGCCTTGCGGGACTTCTTTACTTATTCAGAGAAAGGACATATATCTGGCAGGGGTTCCACTCATCCCAGAGCGTGGGAAAGACCTCAAACTCCTTAAAGCCGCAGCTGAGATAGAACCGATTGGTGCGGTCATACTCCTCGTACTTCCCCATCTGCACGGTCTTGACTTGCATGAATTCGTACCCCGCCTGGCGGGCGTAGGCTACGGCGGCGTCCACCAGCGCACGGCCGTACCCCTTGCGGTGGCAGGGCTTCAGAACACCCATGACCGCAAGCTCCACGGTGCTGTGCCCCGTCTCCTTAAGACAGAGAAAGCCCACCGGTGCGGCATCTTCCTCGCAGACAAAGCAGGGCTCATAGGCGGCGTCGGTGATATACCCCTCCGTAGCGGCGGGGATGCCGAACCACTCCGGCAGCTGTGAAAGGATCATGCGGGCGATCTCCACGCGCCGGGCGGGTTCGGAAACAAATGCAGCGGGCAAGATATCACCTCGAATTTCTATTTTTTCTACATTTGCCGGGGCGTTCTTCAGCCCGGATTTTCGGGGAAATGCGGAGCAGACGCCGGGTCTGCTGGTGAAGTGAGGAGGCAGCTGTCCAGTCAACAGAAGCGAACAGCGCGGCCCTTGCGGGTCACGCCGTTCACTTTGCGGTTTATGCGGAAATGCGGGTATAACGGGTTCAGGCCTTGCCGGCGCAGCCCAGCACGTCCACCAGCTTGTGGCGTACCAGCTCCTTGATATTGGTACGGGCAGGCTTCAGATACTCGCGGGGGTCGAACTTGTCGGGATGCTCATCCATGAACTGACGGATGGTGCCGGTCATTGCCAGACGCAGGTCGGAATCGATGTTGATTTTGCAGACGGACAGGCGGGCGGCCTGACGCAGCTGCTCCTCCGGCACGCCGATGGCGTTGGGCATCTTGCCACCGTGCTCGTTGATCATTTTCACATAGTTCTGCGGCACAGAGGAAGATCCATGCAGCACGATGGGGAAGCCGGGCAGACGCTTGCTGACCTCCTCCAGCACGTCGAAGCGCAGGGGAGGCGGCACCAGAATGCCCTGCTCGTTGCGGGTGCACTGCTCGGGCTTGAACTTATAAGCGCCGTGACTGGTGCCGATGGCGATGGCCAGAGAGTCGCAGCCGGTCTTGGCAACGAACTCCTCCACCTCCTCGGGACGGGTGTAGGACGCTTCGTGAGCGGCTACCTTGACCTCGTCCTCGATACCGGCCAGCGTGCCCAGCTCGGCCTCCACCACCACGCCGTGGTCGTGGGCATACTCCACCACCTGACGGGTAATCTCGATATTCTCGGCGAAGGGCTTGGAGGAGGCATCGATCATCACGGAGGTGAAGCCGCCGTCGATACAGCTCTTGCAGGTCTCAAAGTCGGGGCCGTGATCCAGATGCAGTACGATGGGGATGTCGGGGCAGCAGGCCACGGCAGCCTCCACCAGCTTCACCAGATAGGTGTGGTTGGCGTAGGCGCGAGCGCCCTTGCTGACCTGCAGGATCACAGGAGCGTGCTCCTCCTGGCAGGCCTCAGTGATGCCCTGCACGATCTCCATGTTGTTGACGTTGAAGGCGCCGATGGCATAACCGCCGGCATACGCCTTCTCGAACATTTCCTTGGAAGTTACCAGTGCCATGATCGTATCTCCTTTTCCGTGGTAAAATTTTGCCGAATTTGTACGGAATGATTGTTACATTCCTATTGTATCATATTTTTTCGTTTTTGCAAGAGTGAAAGCATTTACATTCTTAAATTTCCATGGTAGAATACATGTTCAGAGCGAGTTCGGCGGTAAAACGCCGGTGCATCATCAAATTATTAAAAACAAAGTTTCGGAGGTATGGACCTATGAAAGAATTGCGCGGTGCGTGTATCATCGGCCAGTCCGGCGGCCCCTCATCTGTCATCAACGCCAGTGCCTACGGCGTGATCGACACGGCGCTGAAGTCCGGCGCCATCACCCAGGTGCTGGGCGCCGAGCACGGCATCAAGGGCGTGTTGAATGACCGCCTGTTTGACATGGGGCTGGAGGATCCCGAGGAGCTGCGGCTTTTGAAGTACACCCCCTCCTCTGCTCTCGGCTCCCTCCGCCTAAATGGGCGTCCTCCGGAGCTGGACGACACCGATTATAAGCGTATTCTGGAGGTATTCAAGAAGCACGACGTGCGCTACTTCTTCTACAACGGCGGTAATGACTCCATGGATACCTGCAACAAGATTAACCAGTATATGCAGTCCGTGGGCTACGACTGCCGCGTGATGGGCGTGCCCAAGACCATCGACAACGACCTGTTCGGCACCGACCACTGTCCCGGCTACGCCTCCGCCGCCAAGTATATCGCCACATCCATCATGGAGGTCTATCTAGACGCACATGTGTACGACACCGGCATGATCGTGGTGGTGGAGATCATGGGACGCCACGCAGGCTGGCTGGCTGGGGCAACGGCCCCCGCCGGGGGAGTGGCGCCCGT
>OGQP01001398.1_pt1 | contig 14448 bp, 10 predicted proteins | sample 1553251 | NCBI WGS metagenome assembly OGQP01 (sample SAMEA2580016, study PRJEB22360) | human gut metagenome | biome: human gut; feature: human-associated habitat; material: faeces | place: Denmark | collected 2008/2010 | reverse complement strand
ATTTATATTATATAATTATTATTTAAATCAAAATGCACTATTACTTGAAGTACTTAACACCAGATTCGAATATCTTAATATCCTGCTCACCATATATATTAATAGCAACACTGTCACCGCGTCTCTCAGAATGTGCCATCTTACCGAAGCATCTTCCGTCTGGGCTTGTGATACCTTCAATAGCCATGTATGAGCCATTGATATTCCACTCTTCATCCATAGATACATTACCGTCAAGGTCACAGTACTGTGTAGCAACCTGTCCGTTAGCAAAGAGCTTATCAAGCCATTCCTTAGGAGCAACAAATCTTCCTTCACCATGTGAAGCTGGGTTGCAGTATACTCCGCCAAGTTCAGCATTAGCAAGCCATGGACTTAAATTGCTGACAACCTTAGTATATACCATCTTAGATATATGACGGTTAATTGTATTAAATGTAAGTGTAGGTGACTGTGCATCCTGTCCTGTAATCTTACCATTAGGTACAAGACCAAGCTTGATAAGTGCCTGGAACCCATTACAGATACCAAGTGCAAGACCATCTCTCTCATTAAGTAGCTTCTCAACTGCTTCCTTCATCTTGGCATTACGGAATGCTGTCGCAAAGAACTTGGCAGAACCATCTGGTTCATCACCTGCTGAGAATCCACCAGGGAACATAATAATCTGTGCCTGGTTAATAGCCTTCTCAAATTCATCTACAGACTCTCTGATACTCTCAGCGTCAAGGTTCTTGAATACCTTAACGATTGTATCAGCACCGGCTCTTTCAAATGCCTTGGCACTATCGTACTCACAGTTAGTTCCTGGGAATACCGGGATAAATACTGTTGGCTTGGCAACCTTATTCTTGCATACATGTACGCTTGGTGCTTCATATAACTTGCTTTCAACCGGTGTAGTTTCCTTAGAAGCCTTTGTTGGGAATACGCCCTCAAGGGTATCAGCCCATACGCTTAATGCTTCTTCTACATTAATTGAAACTTCCTTGTATGTGAACTTACCATTATCCTTAACAGTACCAACCATAGTATAATCTGTAGTAATCTCACTAAGCTTGTCCGCTGGAACTTCTGCAACGATACAGCCATAAGCTGGTGCAAAGAGGTCATCTTCCTTAACGTCTGCGCTGATCTCAAAACCTAACTTATTACCAAATGCCATCTTGCTGAGTGCTGGCACAAGTCCGTTAGCATCAAGAACATATGCAGATACGATTGCCTTCTTCTGGATAAGCTCATGTATTGCACTGTAGAGTGCCTTAACCTGTTCGAAATCTGGAAGATCATACTGATTCTTCTTAATATCAAATCTGACTAATACATCACCATCATTCTTAAGTTCAGGAGTAATAATATCTCCTTCCTTAGCTACATCAATAGCAAATGAGCAGAGTGTTGGTGGAACATCAATATGTTCAAATGTTCCTGACATACTGTCCTTACCACCGATTGATGGAAGTCCGAATCCCATCTGTGCTTCATATGCACCAAGAAGTGCAGCAAATGGCTGGCTCCATCTTTCTGGATCTTCTGTCATTCTTCTGAAGTATTCCTGATATGTGAATCTGATCTTACTGAAATCACCACCGGCAGCAACAATCTTAGCTACAGAATCTGTAACAGCATATATTGCTCCATGATATGGGCTCCATGATGAAAGATATGGATCAAATCCATAAGACATCATAGTTACTGTATCGCATGAACCCTTAAGCACTGGAAGCTTTGCAACCATGCTCTGTGTCTCTGTAAGCTGATACTTACCACCATATGGCATATATACTGAACCGGCTCCGATAGAACCATCAAATCTCTCAACAAGTCCCTTCTGTGAGCATTCGTTAAGGTCTGCTAAAGTCTTTAACCACTTACCGCGTACATCTGTAACCTTAACCGGCTTAAGGTAATCGTCTTCCTGTGAAGGAATATCAACTACAACCTTAGTCTCCTGATGAGCACCATTAGTATCAAGGAATGCTCTTGAAATATTAACGATATCCTTGCCTCTCCAGTTAAGAACAAGTCTTGGTTCTTCTGTTACAACAGCTACCTCAACTGCCTCTAAGTTCTCCTCAGCAGCATACTGAAGGAATTCCTTGACATCCTTAGGATCAACAACAACAGCCATTCTCTCCTGAGACTCTGATATAGCAAGCTCTGTTCCATCAAGACCTTCGTACTTCTTAGGAACTTTATCAAGATCTACCTTAAGACCTGCTGCAAGCTCACCAATTGCAACGGATACACCACCTGCACCAAAGTCATTACATTTCTTAATAAGCTTAGTAACCTCTGGTCTTCTAAAGAGTCTCTGCATCTTACGCTCTGTAGGCGCATTACCCTTCTGAACCTCAGCACCACAATCCTCAATAGACTTCTCTGTATGAACCTTAGATGAACCTGTAGCTCCGCCACATCCATCTCGTCCTGTTCTTCCACCAAGAAGAATAATGATATCTCCCGGGTCAGAATTCTCTCTCTTAACTGCACTTCTTGGAGCTGCTGCTATAACTGCACCAATCTCCATTCTCTTGGCAACATAATCAGGATGATATATTTCCTTAACATATCCTGTAGCAAGTCCGATCTGGTTACCATAAGAGCTGTATCCGTGAGCAGCACCTGTGACAAGCTTTCTCTGTGGGAGCTTTCCATGAATTGTCTCTGATACCGGAACAGTAGGATCTGCTGCACCTGTAATTCTCATTGCCTGATATACATATGTACGTCCTGACAATGGATCTCTTATAGCACCACCAAGACAAGTTGCTGCGCCACCAAATGGCTCAATCTCTGTTGGATGGTTATGTGTCTCGTTCTTAAAGTTAACAAGCCATTCCTCTGTCTTTCCATCAATCTCAACTGGAACAACAATTGAGCAGGCATTAATCTCATCAGATTCTTCCTGATCAGCTAACTTGCCCTCAGCCTTTAACTTCTTAGCACCCATAAGTGCGAGATCCATAAGGCATACGAACTTGTCCTTACGGTCCTTATATATTTCTGCTCTGTCTGAAAGATACTTGTTATATGTAGCTTCCATAGGGGCTTTATAGAATCCGTCCTTAAACTTAACATCTGTAAGCTCTGTTGCAAATGTTGTGTGACGGCAATGATCTGACCAGTATGTATCAAGTACTCTGATTTCAGTCATAGAAGGATCACGCTTCTCAACACTAGCAAAATGCTCCTGAATGAACTTAAAATCCTTAAATGTCATGGCAAGTCCTAAAGAATCATATAATTCCTTTAACTTATCCTCTGGCATATCCTTGAATCCGTCAAAATAAATAACATCAGCAGGAGTCTTGAACTCAGTAACTAAAGTTTCTGGAATATCCTCTGCTGCCTGTCTTGAATCAACAGGGTTAATGCAGTGTTCCTTAATCCTGTTCTTCTCCTCATCAGTAACAGTTCCTGTCAGTACATAAGTTACAGCCGTCTTGATAACCGGTGTCTCATTCTCGTTAAAGAACTTAACACACTGTTCTGCAGAATCAGCTCTCTGGTCGAACTGTCCTGGAAGATACTCTACAGAGAACACGAAATCGTCCTTTCCCACTGGAAATGTTCCCTCATAAACATTATCTACCGGTGGCTCAGAAAAAACAGTAGTAAGTGCTTTCTTATATGTTTCTTCTGAAAGATTCTCAATATCATAACGGATAAGAACTCTTACATCTGTAATAGTCTTTATTCCAAGATATCCTCCTATCTCCTCAAGTAATTCTTTCGCATTAACTGCAAATGGTTTCTTTTTCTCGACAAAAACTCTCTTTACGCCGCTCATATCTTCCTCCTGAGATTAGTTATATTAATTATTAATATTTAACCATTGTATCACAATAAAACATATTTTCAAACAACTATTCATGCATTCTTCTTATTATCTTGTAAACAACCTGATTACCCATTACGGTAGGACCTGTATGTGCGAAGAAAACAATACCGTCTGTCTGTGATATTATCTCACTCTTAACAGTACCCTCGCATGGGTCAAGAATCTGTGCTATAAGCTCACCATGATATACAGGATCACCCGGCTCTTTAAGTCTCTTGTAAAATCCTGCATCATAAGTCTTGACTGCCATAAGGTCAAATTCGTTGATAACACTTGCAATATATCCACTGTGATTGTTGTACTTAAGTATACCCATTCTGGTTAAAAACCTGAGAACAGATGACACAGCCTGTCTTGCAGATTTCTCATCAATCATATCTGTGCTGTTAGTATATATTGAAAACGCATTAGTACCATTCATCTGCCAGTTATAATTTAGTGTCACTGTATCCATTGGCTTCGGCTTTCTAATAACAACGTACTGAAGTCCAAACAGATTGGCAAGACTTGCACTCTGAAATCCTGTATCCATCATCTTTACATGAGGAATAAAATCACCCGGCATATAAAAGCTCGCAAAATGTATGCCATAACTGTAACCCTTAATTCTGTCAAAAAGTGTTCCTGCTATCTGCTTGGTTGTATCTCCATTAACATCCCCAGGAAAAGCTCTGTTTATATCAGAATTATCTGTAGGCCAGAATCTCTTTCCAACATTCATGGAAAATCTGTTAACAGATGGGATAACAAGAATCTCATGATTGTGCGATATTGCACCATGAGCCTCAAGCTCTTTAAGTGCCTTAACAAGCTGCGAACATATATACAGCTGCTGTATCTCATTACCTCTTAATGCACCAACAATACATGCCGACTTCTCACCACCGCCGAATCTGTAGCCTTCTATCTGATAATCTTCTCTATATATACCCTTTAACGAATAAATAATCTCTTTCTTCATTATCTGCCACCATAAACTCTTGCTATAAGAGCCCCCTTATGTACTACCGGATTCTCTCTTAATGTAAATATAATTCCATCTGTAGGCGATTCAATTCTCTGGATTATTCTTCCCTCAATAGGTTCGATAATATCTCCTATATGCGTTCCAATTCCAATCCTTCCCATAGAATCAACTGCTGATACGAATATTCCGCTTTCCTTAGCAGTAAGAAATGTAACCTCACCCTCTGTAGAGATAATAGGTTCATTCACTTCTTTCGGCTCATCATCCCATATCCCCATATGAGACATAAGGTTAAATATACCATCAACAATATCCCTGCAATACTTTGGCGTAATTCTGTTTCCAACACCCATCTCCGTAACAAGAGTAGGCACACCAAGATGATTAAGACTATAGGCAAGAGTTGCATCAAGCACAGTAATAGACGAATATATCCACACAAATTGTGCATTCATCATCTTCGCATAAGGAAGAAGCTTTTCCTGCGTATCATCATTAATTCTTACCTGTGGCATCTCATTTACAAATATATTGCTTGAATGGATATCAATACACAGATCGCTTCCAATAATATCTTCAATAATACCTGCTGCCACATATTCAGCCATAGCACCATTGTTATCGCCAGGGAAAACCCTGTTCATATCAAGGTCAAACATAGGAATTCCTCTTGAACCTGTATCAAGTCCAAGAGGATTAATATCTGGATAAATATCTACAATTCCTTTAAGCTTATTCTTCTCTCTTTCAATCCTTCTGATAACCTCATAGCAGATATACTGTCCGTCAAGTTCATCCCCATGAGTGCCTGTAACTATAGAAATCCTTGGCATATCTATGCCGTTTTCTTCATTCATAAGTCTGTTCTTTCTTACTACCAGCCTTTCATGCACCGGCAATTCCACCGAAACAACTTCTTCTATCATAATACTCTCCCTGTAATATACTTATTCATCATAATCCCTAAGAATAATCGTGCTTGGCGTCTTCTTAACAATAATATGTGAAAATACAGAACTTGGCATGTAAGTCTTATCATCCATATATATCCTGCTTCCCGGATATATATGATTCTTTACTTTAACAACTGCTCTCTCTGAATCTCTTATAAGATTGTATAATGCCTTGCTCTTTTCTTCAAGCTTGGCTTTCTGAGCCATCTTTACAATCTTTGACTGGGTAACTCTCAATGCCATTTTACTATCATACTTTTCAGGCATGTTCTGTTTAATCATCTCAAACTTCTTATTAGCCATTTCAAAAGTTTCAATCTGTCCGTCTACTTCCTTAAGTTCCATAATAAGTTCTGCATATTCTTTTCTGATTTCTTTGGTCGAACCAACTCTCAACAAAGTCTTTACATTGCTTTCATGTCCACATGATGTAGTACTGATTCCCATAACACCAGTTACATCACCACCTATAATAGAACCTATGGGTCCCTCAACAAATATCCTGCCATATGTAAGCACCCTGCAGTTAAGAATATAATTACACTGTAAGTCTCCTTTGGCAATAACCTCTGTATTCTCAAAAAATCTGCCTGATATATTTCCCCCTGCCTCGATTTTTCCTGAATTCTTAGTATTAACACCATCCTTTAATACAATATCTTTCCCAGCAATAAGTGTTGCTCCCTCAACGAAGCCTCCAACATATATACTTCCCATGGCATGAACTGTTACACCACTTCTCACACTGCCTGTAATATTAACATCCCCGTTAAAGTCAATATTCCCCATGCTCATATCTAGATTACCATTAACCTCATATACATTAACAACACTTAAATCATAGTTACAGTATTCAATCTTTCCAGATATTGCAGCATAAGTTTCTTTACCATCATCAGATGTCTTAAAGCCCTTACCATGCAGTCTTGGCTTTGGTTTACCCTGCTTAGGAACAAGCAGCTTTCCACATACATCAAAGCCAAACTCCCCTTTAGTCGGCTCATGATATCTTGCCAGCAAATCACCCTCATTAACCTTTTCAAATCTCTTCTGGTTAAAGTAATCAATAGAACCATCTTCTCTTACTGTAGGTCTGTTATTATTAATTGCATCTGTATCAAAGAAAAACTCATAATATCCATCTTTTCCTGCCTCTACCGGTTTACCAAAAGCAACTTCAACAGGCTGGTCATATATTTTTTGTAAAATCATCCATCGAATTTTTTCTTCATCTATTCCCGTCTTAATTCCATTAAGCGATAGCTTATTCATGACTTCATCATATGTATATCCTTCATCACATTTGCCAAGCCTGACTGATGCGCTCATATTATCATCTGCAATATATACATAAACCTCATGTAACTCGATATCATCTATATCAGCTGTTTCATTAACTATTTCTGTATTGCTCATGCTGTTCCCCCTTTCCGAAGGTCTTATCCATTCATTATCAAAACACTGTACTGTAATAGCTGCATCTTAACATCCATACTTAAGCAGCCCATCCAGATTACTTCCCCTCTCAAGTGCAAGTCTTATCTTCTCCATCTCTTTAAAGGTATATCTTGGATCAGCATATAAAGAAACATCTACACCGCTTGTAAGTCCCATAAGAATTTCCTGTGACTGCAATTCATTAAGTGCAGGCTTCTCGTCATTCCATTTATCAGAAATTCTGTGTCTTGCCTCTTTCATGCTTACCGCATCAATAAACGGATCTGCATATTCAGAAACATCTATTCCTTCTTCAAGTCCAAGTCTTATCTGCTTCATCTGTCCTGATGAAAATCCAACCATGTTATACGGAGTAACATCAATCCCTTCCTCAAGTCCAAGTCTGATCTGTTCCATCTGTTTCCCATTATATTCATGAAGCAGATACTTAGTTATGTCGACACAGCTGTGTATTCCCAGCCTTATCTCATTGAGCTGATATTCATCATAATTATCCTCAACAAAAAATGTAAGGTCAATATCTTCTTTTTTTGCAAGTCTTATCTGTCTTAATACCTCTCCTGAATAACCAAGCTTTGCATACCTGGTCAGATCATAATTAAGCTCTGATGCAAGCCTTATCTCTCTCATAACAGAATGACTGAACTTAGGATTACATATATCATCCATATTCATTCCGCTACGCACAGCCTGCTTCAGTTCTTCCATCTGCATATAATCATACTGTGCATCTGCAAATCTGCTTACATCAAGTTTTTCTTCCAGACCAAGTCTTAATGCTTTCATCTGGGCAGCGTTAAATTCCTCTTTGCAATACACACTCACATCAACGCCATTCTCAATTCCTCTGATAATCTCAATAGTCTGTAATTCATCAAATCCCAGAGACTGCCAGACCTGCTTGTCTACAGTTTTGTTTTCTATATTCTTATTAATCTCTTCCACGTTCTGCATAAGCCCATCTCCCATAATCAAAACAAATCATCATATATCCGGACCTTAATAATATCTGTCTAAATTCTATCACACATACAGTCCGACTACAAGTTCTAACATTGTACATTTTTTATCAATGCCCTATATATCCTGTTCCGTCCAAAAATCCTTAATACATTTATAAGCATTACACAGACTGACTGGAAATATCCTGTTCCACTCTCTTGGATACATACGCTCATATTCACCAGTCATGAATCTGTCGTCCAGAAGTGCAATAACGCCCTTATCCGTATCCGTCCTTATAACCCTTCCTGCTGCCTGAAGCACCTTATTCATTCCCGGAATAACATAAGCATAAGAATATCCATTTTTGCCAAACTCATCAAAATAATCCCTTAAAATGTTACGCTCCCTGCACACCATCGGAATCCCAGTTCCGACAATGACAGCTCCGATAAGACTCTCATCCTTTAAGTCAATTCCTTCGGAAAATATTCCTCCAAGCACACAGAAGCCTGCAAGCGAAGCCCCTTCTGGAAGTTCCTCGTAAAATGCTGATAAGAAATTTTCCTTGTCAGCCTCCTTCATAAACCTTCCCTGCACAAGCACATTCACACAGCTTTCTGGTAAAAATGTATCTTCTCCACCACATTCGGTCACATTAACACCATTTTCCCACCTGAAGCACTCAAGAACACTCTCCATGTAAGAATATGACGGAAAGAACACCATATATCTGCCGCTTCTGCCAGAAATCATATGCATAATATAATCATGTACCTTGGCATATTCCCTTGCATTTCTTCTTGTATAACGGCTTGTCACATCAGTTGCCACAACAATTCTCTTATTATCAGGTTCAAAAGAAGAGTGTGCATACACCGCTCTTTCTGATACATCACCTGAAAGCATTTCCTTAAAATAATTAACCGGAAGCAGCGTTGCCGAAAAGAATACCGTGCTTCTGCCCTGTGAAAGTCTCTCACTTATGTTACCTGACGGGTCAACACAGTACAGATGTACAAGAAAGTTTCCATCATTATCATGCTCGTTATAATAGACATATTTTTCATCAGCACAGTCATACATATTAAGAAAATGTCTCACTGCAAAGAAAAACTCGAGCAGCTCGTTAGTCACAGGCTCACCCTTATGCCTTTCCATAAACTTCTGCATAAGTCCCATGACACGCTCAAGGCTGGCTGGAAATGTTCCAAGACCACTCACAACCATGAATGTATCGCACTGTCTTTTATATTCGAGCAACTGCTTGTTACATCTGTCAAGTGCGCCTGCAAGCCGTTTGTCCATCTCTTTGACAAGCTTCTTAGCTGCGAGAAAATCTTCTTTTTTCAACACTGCACTGTACATTTCTCTTGCCCTATCCACAAGATTGTGTGCTTCATCCACAAGAAACACATAATCACCCTTCGCACCATTGCCAAAATATCTCTTAAGCGACGCATCCGGGTCAAATACATAATTATAATCACATATAATTCCATCACACCAGTACGAAACATCAAGCGACATCTCAAATGGACAGACATTATGCCTGTTGGCATATTCCATGACATTATCTCTTCCGATAACCATCTGGCTCGTTATTATGTCATACACAGCATCATTAATCCTGTCAAAATGCCCCTTGGCATAAGGACATGCCACGGGGTTGCAGTTTCGCTCATCAAGTGGACATATTTTGTCCTTCGCTGTAAGAGTAACAGTTCTCATATGAAGCCCGTTATCTCTCAATATAGCGTAAGTATCCTCCGCAACAGTCCTCGTTATTGTCTTTGACGTCAGGTAAAATATCTTGTCTGACATCTGCTGTCCTAACGCCTGCACAGCCGGGAACACAGTAGACAACGTCTTTCCGACACCTGTAGGTGCCTGAATATATAGATTGGTATTATCTTCAATAGCCCTGTATACACTCACGCACAGATTCTTCTGCCCCTCCCTGTATTCATAAGGAAACTTAAGTTCTCTGATTGATTCCGTCCTTTTATGCCTCTCATCAAATGTATAATCAGTCCATCTCTTAAAGCCTGTAATCAGCTTATTAAACCACTCTTCAATTCTTTCAAATGTATATTCTTCCAGAAACTTGTTGATTGTCTCAGGCTCAGGAGTAACGTAAGTCATCTGAATTCCAATCTTTGACAGCTTCTTCTGGCTTGCATATATATAACCATATACCAGTGCCTGGGCTTTATGCACATAGACCGGTTCCTTCAGCAGAGAAACATCTGTCTGCATAGTCTTTATCTCATCAATTATTGCATCGCTCTCCGGCTCTTTATTGCCATCCTCGTCATAATTAATATCTGCAATAATACCGTCAGCCCTGCCTTCAACCTGTAATACATACTCAATCCCTAAGTCAGATACAAGCGGTATCTCAATCTTTAAAGGCACTTCCGCATGATACATAGTTCCCATGCTGTGCTGGATTTTTCTGTGAATCCTTGCCCCCTCCTGCATGATTTTCACATCATTGCTGCCTGTATTCCTATTGTCAATATCACCTTCTGCACACATGAATTCCACAAGATTTCTTACAGATATTCGAAAGCAGTTTCCATTTACAGAGTACATACTATCTCCATTCAATAATGTTCTTCAATATCGTATATATAGGCATTGCCTGTCTTTCCGACTCTTTTAACCTGTTCCATGTAATTAAGCATTGCCAGTACACTGGCAGCAGTCTGCCTGTCAATATGCGCTGCATTTGCAAAATCCGCTGAAGTAAAGTTCTTCTCAAGTCCCTCTGGTACAAACTGCATATAATCCTGTGGACAGTCCAGTTCAACTATCTTTCTTATTCCAACAGGAATGCGGTCATAACGCACACTTCCGCGCTTCTTATCGTAACTCCAGCCATTAAGAAGCTTATATTCTTCCATATCAATCAGCATCAATGTAACCTTAAGATTCTGATTCTTTAAAAATGCTTTAATCTTATACAGTTCAAACATCGCATCATACACAGAACATCGCTTCGGAGACTTTCTTCTAGAAGTAATGTCACCTGTTTCCGGCTCAATCCAGCTTAAATACTTCTCATATGGCATTGGATATACAACCCTCACCTGATATTCATTCAGGAATACTGACAGCTTATCCCTTAACTTGTTAAGCTGCCTCGTCTGAATCTCAATTATCCCATGCTCGTTATATATATCTGCAAAATAACCATCTATTGCAACCTCATGATTATCCTCATCGGGTTCATAATACATTTTTAATACTGCATGCAGTGTCTTTTCCGACAAAGTACCTATCCCCTTGTCATTATGGCTCTTACCGATTATCTTCTCTTTCGCCGCATCAAAAGCCTGACTGTCTATATATTCAACTGGTTCTGCTGCAGATTTCTTTTTTGACATTGTGTACCTCGTATCAGATATATGTTATCATTGATAACAAGTATCTTACGAATACCTAAAAAAATCAAGGCATTTACCGATATAACCTATATAAATCCAATTAAGAACAGGAGAAAAACATGATATCAATAAGCATGTGCATGATTGTAAAAAATGAGCAGGACATTCTTGCAAGGTGTCTTGATTCATACGCAGGAACTTATGATGAATTGATTATTGTAGACACTGGCTCAACTGACAATACTAAAGAAATTGCCACTCACTACACCGATAAAATATATGATTTTGAATGGATAAATGATTTTTCAGCCGCAAGAAATTTTGCATTTTCCAAAGCTGGATGTGACTACATATTCAGTGCTGACGCAGACGAAGTGCTTGATGATACCAACAACTATGCATTAAGAGAATTGAAACATATGCTTCTTCCAGAGATAGACATTGTTCAGATGTATTATGTCAATGCGTCCGGATACAATTCCGTATACAATGCACACAAAGAACTCCGCCCGAAGCTTTTCAAAAGGCTCCGTCCATTCACATGGATTTCACCAATACATGAAACAGTACGGCTCACGCCAATCGTATATGACAGTGACATTGAAATTCTTCACATGCAGGCGGGCGACCATAGCAAAAGAGACTTTTCAACATATTTCAAAGCATTTGAAAAAGGTATCCACATTGAAGATTATGTAATTACCATGCTGTGTAAAGAACTTTTTATATCCGGTGAAGATTCCGACTTTATTGCTTTCAGGAATATATTTGAAAATATTCTATCAAAAGAAGGCAGAAGCAATGATTTAATGAAAGAAATCAACTGTATTCTTGCTAAGATATATATGGCAGACGGTGACACTGACGCATTCTTTAAGACCACTTTAAAAGCAGTTGCCGACAATCCTCCTGCTGAAATGTGTCTGATTCTAGGAACATTTTATATGAACCAGACAGACTATGAGGAAGCTGTGCTGTGGCTGTATAATGCTGCATTTGAGACAGAGAGCATACTTGATGTGGCAAGCAGCGGAAAAAAGCCTTTATCTTTGCTTGGCAAATGCTATGAAGAACTTGAAAAGACTTCAGATGACGCATACCTGTGCGCACAGTACAAGGAAATGTCTGACGATTATTACAATCAGGCTGATAACTGGTCGCTTCCAGAAGAATAAAAAAACCTTAGTGAAACCGTCAATGATTTCACTAAGGCTTTTTTATTATTTATCATCCTCAACATCAAAGAGCTTCAACTCTTCAACATCACTCTTACCTGACTTATCGTCTCCATAGGATATCTTATCAGATGATGTATCAAGTTCTTCATAACTGTCATCTTCATCCTCTGCATATCCATCAATTACCTTCTCTGTATATTCATCAAGGTCAACACCATCCTTTGATGCCATGTTAAACACCTTCTTAACTTTCGCAAGCTTAGTACAAAGAACAATAGTAATCACTATAAATGCAGCTATTATCAGTCCAAGTATTAATACTATCGTCAGCCAGAATCTGTTGTTTCCTGATGTTTTTCCATTATCAGCCTTAACATCAGCATTAGCAGTATCAGATTTAACAACAGAATATGCCTGTATAGTTCCATCACTTACCCTGTATCTGAACCAGCCCTTCTCGCCAAGTGAGCTTACTCCGTAGAACAGGCAGTACTGTCTGTCAGCGTCCATAAGTACCTGCACCTCTTTGCCATTCATGGTAAATTTAGTAAGTGCATATCCTGCCGGTTTTTCTAACGAGTTAGTTATTGGCAGCACAACATATGTTATCTCAGGTTCTGCAACAGTATTGTATGGTGAAAATGTTTTCGCACTCTCATCATAGATGTAGAAACCGCCTTTTCCATCTTCACTTTCAAGATACATAAGGATAAGACCTGTCTTTATGCCTTTAACCGCATTTATCTTCTGACCATTATAATCGTAGTCAGCCTCCTGATATCCTTCTGGAATTGTGATTCCTGAATAATCCTGTACAATTGAATACTTCCTGCCATCTATTGTCACAGTTCCATCATTATTAACCGTCTGTGATGCATCTTCTGTAACAGCTTCTGTCTTTTACTCGGCCTCTGTTGTTGCTTCCTGACCATCCACAAGTTTTGTTGTATATATTATATACCTCTTAACTGAACCATCTTCTGCCGTAACTGTAATTGTTGTTGTATTGCTTCCCGGATCCATTCTTCTGCCACTTATGCTTACCTTAGCAGCATTATCATTAGCTACAGCACTTACAACAAGCTCTGTGACATCAGCATCAACAGTTGCATTATATGTTGTCCTGTCTGGTGAAAATGCTGGTGAAAGCGTTCCCGGACTTATCTGCAGGGACTTTAATGTGTTGTCTGATGAGTAGCTGGCTGGAGCTTTTGCAGTGACCTTTCCTGATGAGGAACTGCTGACTGTTGCAGGTTCTCCATTAACAGATATCTTTGCATCTCCTGCAACGCTAAGTGTTGTTGTTCCTGCAGCGATAATTTCAAATTCCATAGATATAGATTCTGTTGAACCATATGCCGATGCATCAAGAAGTGCAAATGATACAACTCCGCTATTACCAGCACCTACTGGTTTTATAATCGACTTATCATATGATACTGGAACTAACGCAACATCTATAATATCAGATGCAGATATAGTAACTGTTACCGTTATCTTACTTCCAACTGTTCCGCTTGCTGAACTTATAGATATAGAAGCCTGCTCGTCAGCCTTAGCGTAATACGCAGGAATCAATGCAATGCACATTGCCAGTACACCTATAAAAGCAAGTAATTTTTTTATCTTATTCATAGTCATCCTTTCAAACCGTAATTATTGATTGATGCTTCCTACCCCAAGAATATACCTCTTAACCATAGCAAAATCAAAC
>OGQP01001397.1_pt1 | contig 14476 bp, 10 predicted proteins | sample 1553251 | NCBI WGS metagenome assembly OGQP01 (sample SAMEA2580016, study PRJEB22360) | human gut metagenome | biome: human gut; feature: human-associated habitat; material: faeces | place: Denmark | collected 2008/2010 | reverse complement strand
CGCAGGCATCGTTCCTCGTATGGCTCGACTGCCGCGGACTGCACCTCGACCACGATGCGCTCATCGACCTATTCGTCAACCGCGCACGACTCGCCCTCAACGACGGCGAGATGTTCGGAAAGGAAGGCAGAGGATTCATGCGCATGAATGTGGCAACACCTCGCAGCGTGCTGAAGGAAGCACTCGAAAGACTTGTTTTAGCTGCGAGTTGAGAATTTAGAGTTGAGAGTTATGATTGATATTGTCATTTTATTAGCAACCATCTAATCTGTTGTAGACATACATATCATAACTCTCCATTTTCAACTTTTGACAAATTGAAGCATTACACCTTAATGCTTCAATTTACCTACATTTTGGTATTGCACCAAACACCAAATCACAATAACTTTGCATTTCTTAATCAACAACTTATATTGTATAATTGACAAGTTGTCAAGAAATGAGGAAGGCAATAACATTACTATTATTTTTGATAATATCGGCAGCAGCAATAGCCGACAACATACGTTTTAAGGTGTCGGGACATGTGCTCGACAATCGCACTATGCAGCCCATACAATATGCCATTGTCAAAGTGTCGAATCTTGAATTGTGGGCAGCAACCGATGCCAACGGCATGTTTATAATCGAGAATGTGCCACAAGGAACTGTCTCAATTGAGGTGAGCACTTTGGGGTATGTCACTCGCACCGTACAATTTAACATCCGCCACAACACCGACCTAAAGAATATCCGACTGAAGGAGGCTAACCTTAGCATTCCGGGCGTGGAGGTAACAGCACGCAAGAGGTCGACCATGGGTACCACGACATATTCTATCGACCGTACCACGCTCGACCACTCTCAGGCCCTGTCGCTTAACGATATTATGGCTCTGCTGCCCGGCGGCCAGACCGTCAACTCCACTCTGACAGACGATTCACGCCTGGCACTACGCTCCACAACAGGTGAGAAAGGCAATGCGTCATTCGGCACTGCCATTGAGATAGATGGAATGCGACTGAACAACAATGCAAGTATGAGCGAGACGCAGTCGGCTTCAACACGCAACATTTCAACTTCCAACATTGAGAGCATTGAGGTAATAGCTGGAATACCGGGCGTTGAATATGGCGACATAAGCAACGGCATGGTGAAGGTGAATACCCGTCGCGGACACACTCCATGGATTGTGGAGGCTTCCATGAATCCGTACACCCGACAGGTAGCACTAACCAAGGGCTTTGCATTGGCACACAATGCCGGAACGCTTAATTTCTCTATAGAACATGCACAATCGTTCACCGACATTACATCGCCACATACCGCTTATAGCCGCAACATACTATCGACTACTTACAATAAGGTATTCCGCATGAAGGGTTCAAGCCTCAATCTGACAGCTGGACTTACGGGCAACATTGGCGGATATAATTCGGAGGCAGACCCCGATGCCTTTCGCGACACCTACCAGCGTCAACGCGACAATCAGCTACGTGCTAATATGATGCTTGACTGGCTCTACAACAGCAGAAGTTCTGGAGTGTTCAACATAACATTGCAGGCAGCCTTCTCTACAGCCGATCGACGCTCGGACAACAACACCAACACATCGTCGTCATCCACACAAGCCAGTCTGCACACCACTACCAACGGCTATGCTATAGCCCAAGACTATGCCGATGGCATGGGCACGGGCAGCATCATACTTAGTCCGACGGGATACTGGTATGTGCGTTCGTTCAACGACCAGAAGCTACAGAGTCTACAACTCAAACTAAAGGGTGAGTGGACACGACGCATACTCAGCGCGGTGAACAAACTTACTGTAGGCACCGAACTGAACTCTACACGCAACAATGGTCACGGCACATATTACGACGACATGCGTTTGGCTCCCACATGGCGACCATACGACTATAGTCTCCTGCCAACAATGCATAGCCTGGCAATGTTTATAGAGGAACGGCTAACCATGGGCAGACTGATGCTTGTAGGCGGACTGCGCAACGATATCACCATAATCAGCGGTTCAGAATATGGCACCGCAGCCAGCCTCTCACCACGATTCAATGCTCGCTATAATATAATAAAAGGTAAGAACGTCTCGCTCACACTACATGCCGGCTATGGCAAAAGCGTCAAACTGCCATCGTTTCAAGTGCTTTATCCTGCCGACACCTATACTGACCGACTCGTGTTCACCCCTGGTTCTACTGCCGACGGTAAAGCATACTATGCCTACTACACCAATGTGCAGCGTGCTATATATAACAGCAATCTGAAATGGCAGCACTCCAATCAAATGGAGGCAGGATTGGAAGCAACGGTCGGTAAGGCACGACTGAGCCTGTCGGCATATTGGAACCGCACGTACAATCCGTATCAGACACTGAATGTATACTCTCCATTTGCCTACAACCAGACATCGCAGTCGGCTCTTGAAGGATGTAGCATTGCCGCTGCCGACCGCATATATAGTGTCGATCCATCGACTGGTGTGATAAGCGTAACATCTGCAACCAACGGCAACACCGTAAACTTACCCTACTCTATCCGCCGCACATACACTGCCAACCGTCAGTATGTGAATGGTTCTCCCGTGACACGCTACGGACTGGAATGGGTGGCAGAGATGCCTATCATCAACAACCACCATACTCTGGGACTGTCGCTGCGCATCGACGGCAAGTACTATCACTATCGTGGCACAGACAATACACTCATAGCCGGATGTCCCAATGGCATCGGCGACCAAGCCGAAGGTTCGGGCACACAACCGCTTATAGGCTATTACGTAGGCAGCAACGTCGCATCAGCCTCAACGACAAGCACCCCTACGGTGAGCAACGGCATGATGAACAAGGGATGCAGCCTCAACACCACGCTGACGGCACGCATACCACGACTGAGACTCATCATGACAATGCGACTTGAAGCAACCATGCTCAACTACCGACGCAACCTGTCAAGCAATCGCACAACGATAGCATTAAATGAGGCTGGCGACGTAACTGGAACTAAATACGTGGGGCAGACTGACCATTATGTGGCTGTGTATCCTAAATATTACTCAACATGGGATAACCCTTCGGAGCGCATTCCATACGCTGAGGCTCTTCTGGCTGCCAAAGACAACAACCCCACACTCTACCGGCAATTGTGTGATCTAATAGTAAGAAGCAACACCGCCTACTACTTCAATCCGCAGAATATATCGGCATATTACTCAGCCAACTTCTCCGTGACGAAGGAGATAGGCAGATGGGTGAGCCTATCGTTCTACGCCAACAACTTCTTCAACAATCTGGCATCCGTCCGAAATAAGCAAACGGGACTGAAGACATCGCTGTTTGATAGCGGATACATACCAAAATTCTACTATGGAGCATCCGTCAGAGTGAAACTATAGACAATAGACGAGTTGACAAGAAACAAGTAAAACAAGGAGATATGAATAATATAATAAAACACTCATTCTTCATACTGCTTACGATGCTGACCATGCTGGTGGCATCGTGCAGCTACGACGAACAAATTAACACCTACAATGTCGAGGTGAGGCTGAATCATAACGTAGACGGTGTTGCCGTAAAGATGACAAACAGCATAGGTAGCACCTTCGAAGCAGCTACCGATGCCAACGGTATAGCTCGCTTCACGCTACCCACCGGAATATACAGTGTCAGCGCATCGAAGGTGAGCGACGACGAATATTTCCGTCATGTATACAACGGAGCATTGTCTGACGTAGCAATAGGCAGCAACAACACTACAATAGAGCTGCCCGTAAGCATCACAACTATGCAGACTGCCAACCCTATCCTCATAAAGGAACTGTATAATGGAGGCTGTCAGAAGGACGATGGCTCGGGAAAGTTCGCCATAGACAAATGTATAATCCTGTACAACAACTCATCAGAGACGGTGTCGCTCGACAACGTAGGTTTCGGCATTATCGAGCCATACAATGCAGAAGCCAACACCCACTCGTTTCTCAACGGTGGTAAACTCGATTATGCTGACAAAGACTGGATTCCAGCACTCAACGGCATCTGGTATTTCCAGCAGGGCAATACAATAGCGCCCTACTCAGAACTCGTAGTAAACGTGCATGGTGCCATTGACAACACTCCAACCTACAGCAACTCCATCAACTATGCCAACACTGCCTACTATTGTATGTACGACATGGAGGCAACAAGCAGCGACGGAGGCAAGTACAACAACACTCGGTATTATCCCTCGCCTGCCGATGTTATCGCCACAAACCACTATCTGAAGGCTGTGAAATACGGCAAAAGTAATGCTTGGCCTATGAGCCAGACTTCGCCAGCCGTGATACTGTTCCGCACAGAAGATATTACACCAAAGCAATTCGGCGAGAACCCAGACAACATAATATACCCAACGGGCAATGAAGGCAACATAGTGTATGCCTGCCTGAAAATGCCACGCAGGTGGGTGATTGATGCCATGGAAGTATACAACGCCACGGCTCTTGCCAAATGCAAGAAACGCCTCACGCCAGACCTCGACAACGGCTATGCAACTCTGACCGGAGGTTACGGCCACTCTCTAATAAGAAAGGTGGAGAAGACTGTAGACGGACATGCCATATATCAAGACACCAATAATTCAACGAATGATTTCTATGAAGCTGACAATTGTTCTCTACGCTAATCTGCTGTGCCTACCAGCCATGGCACAACGCGACTTCCAGCTAACCCAACAGCGCAACCCATGGCTCACAGCAAACAATGCCGCCGCACTGACCACCTATGCAGACAGCACCATAGCCCACGCCACCCTATCTTATCGTCACGACGGAGGTAAGCTGCACACCATGTCAGAAGGAAAGCGGCAGGAAACTTATGATGCCGATGTGCAGTCATACTACAGGCTCTCGTCTGACATTGTGGCTTACGGGAGGGCCCCGGACCAAGACCAGCCGACACAATATCTCAGAAGCAGCAGGCAGTATGCTTATGCCTACAATGAAGTTAATGCCGTTCGACCTTGTCGAGGCGGATAACAATGCTGGCGACAAGAGCATGGAGACATTCAGCATCAACGGAGCCATCGGGTGGAAGGCATGGCGATGTCTTGCCATTGGCGCACAACTCAACTATACAGCTGGCACATATGCCAAGCAGCGCGACCTACGCCACAGTAACACGCTGATGGATATAAACGCTGGTCTTGACGCACATTTTTTGTTACCACACAACAGTGGCATTGGCATAGGGATGGTGTACAGCCGCCGCACTGAGGCGATGCAGTTCAAGACCTATGGTACAACTGACCAAATATACTACACACTCATCGACTATGCCAACCATCATGGCGAACGCGAAGCATTCGGCACCGAAGGATTCACCGATAGCAAAAACCGTTTACCACTACTGTCTGAATACATTGGTGTGAGGGTTCAAAGCAAATACAATCGCCTCTTTGCCGACATCGTATACAGTCATCGTAATGGCTACTATGGACGCAAGTCGCAATACAGTGCATCACACGAGCAGCACCATGGCGATAACTTCGCATTGCATCTGCGCTACGACATAACACAAAGGGCTGAGCGTCTTGTATGGGTTGACTTGAGAATGGCCACCGAGCGGCTTACGTCTGAACGCGAGAACTATCGCCGCACCATAGCCACCAACGGCCATATACTACGAATACTTCGAACCAACAAAGATGGCTGACAAGGTACAGACATACGGTACAGCTGCCCTCAACGCCTACTGGGAACCATCTGGCAATATATACCTATGGCACATAACGGGAGGTGCCAAGTACTGGATTCGCCAACAGACTGCCTACGTATATCCCGATATATACACCGCCTCACACCACATCATAACCCCGTTTGTCAGTGCACGACGCAGTGTGCTCACACGAAGAGGATACTTATGGTCGGCAGAGGAGGCTCTGCCGCAATGGGCAGCTACAGACAATGGGCAGCCCACGCTGCCATTACCTACGAGATGCCCTTAAAAGGCACGTCCATACGACCTGCCATTTCCCTGAGGTACAACCTCCGCCAAGCTACCAATAGCAACACTAAAGGACAAACACGCAATACGCTTATCATCACAGCAGCAGCAACATTTTAAACACAACTTTAAAAAACATAATATGAAAAAAATCTTTACACTCATCTTCGCTTGCATAGCAACGATGACAGTTATGGCACAGAGCGATGGCTCTACAGTATCTAACAGCTGGGGACTTAAAGGTTCGGGTACACAAGGCGACCCTTACCTCATCAGCACAGCAGCCGATTTCGAAGCAATGGCTAAGAATTGCAACGCCGATCACAAAGGAACTGGCGAGTACTTCAAGATGACTAACGACATCGACTTCGGCGGTTCGGCAGAAAACCCCGTTCAGCTGCCCGCAATAGGCAAGGACGGCAACGCCAAAATTACCCAGATAGCCTATGGCTTCGACGGCACTTTCGACGGCTACAACCATACCATCAGAGGCATCTACCACACCGAGAGCGGCAACAATGCCGCCGGCAAGTACAACGCCCTGTTTGGTTGTATCGACAAGAACGGTGTCGTTAGAAACATCGTCTTCGACGAGAACAACCACATCACAAGCTACAACTATGTTGGTACTATTGCCTCGATCAACATGGGCACTATACAGGGATGTGTCAACAATGCCGACATCACTGCTACCAACTTTGCCGCTGGCGGTATATGCGGATTTATGGTCAATGGTTGTGGCACAATAAAAGACTGTGAAAACTACGGTGACGTCAAGGCCATGACCTATGCATCGGGCATCTGCGGTGGTTCGCAGTCGGGCAAGAGCATCACCACTTACAACTATCTTATAGAAGACTGCCTCAACAGCGGCAAGCTGTCTACAACCAATGGCGTAGGATCGGCTGGTATTGCCGGCTCTTACTCGGGTGCCATAAAGAATTGCAACAACAATGGCAATGTAGACGACACCCAGGGTACAGCCAAGTCGAAGCTGTACACTGCAGGCATCGTAAGCTGCGCCAGCTTTGCAGTAGACATCGAAGGCTGTTACAACAGAGGCGCGATAAGCGGCGTAAAGAATGTCGGTGGCATCGTTGGCAACGTGATGAAGGGCGACGAGGCTGCCACTGTTATAAAGAATTGTCGCAACGATGGCTCGGTTAGCGGAGAAGACATGTACGTTGCCGGCATCGTAGCCAACTCTGCACGTAACGAGGGAGTGGTGTCTGTAGTATCATGCACCAACAATGGCGAGGTTACATCAACTGGCACTACCGAGTTTATTGGTAACCTTCGCGGCAACACCACCATCACTCTTGGCGAGGGCAACATTATTGGTGCCGGTCTTAAGGCTCTGCCACTCGACCCTGACACAGAAACAGGCATCGACAACACTAATGTCAACACCGGCAAAACTGCCAACGGCGTATTCTTGAGAAACGGACAGATTGTTATCGTCAAGAACAACAAGAAGTACACTATCAGCGGCATTGAGATTGCCGAGTAATAAATAACAGTTGAGACATAAATATCAGTTCCCAACTTTAACACTTAATCTCTTTATATGAAACAAAGACGAATCTTCTCTCTTCTGATGTGCCTGGGCTGCAGTATGGCTATGTCGGCGCAGACGTTGCCTCTCGACAGTTGTATACGCAAAGGTAAGCTCGCCAACGGGCTTACCTACTACATACGCCACAACGACCAAACTCCGGGGCAAGCTGACTTCTACATTGCACAGCGTGTAGGCTCTATACTCGAGCAACCCGAACAGCGCGGACTGGCTCACTTCCTTGAGCACATGGCGTTCAACGGCACACGCAACTTTCCTGACGGCAATGGAGGCAAACACTCTGTACGCAACTGGTGCGAACGCAACGGCATCAAGTTCGGGGCCGACCTTAATGCCTACACATCCATCGATCAGACCGTGTACAACATATCCAATGCTCCTGTGAGCAAGGCTGGCGTAACCGACACCTGTCTCACCATACTGCACGACTGGGCAGGCTCACTACTACTTAAAGACAACGAGATTGACCAAGAACGTGGCGTGATACGAGAAGAGTGGCGCACACGACGTTCGCGCATGGCAGCGCAGCGTATGATGGAGAATGCTATGCCCGTGATATACGCTGGGTCGAAATATGCCGACTGCCTACCAATAGGACACATCGAAGTGGTGGACACATTCCACTACGACACACTGCGCGACTATTACCAAAAGTGGTATCGTCCCGACCTGCAGGGCATCATCGTAGTGGGCGACATCGATGTAGACCAGATAGAAGCCAAGATACGAAAGCTCTTCAGTGACAATTCCATGCCCATTGGTGCTCCGCAGCGCACATACTATACAGTACCCGACAACAAAGAGATGATTGTTTACACACAGGCCGACAACGAGCAGCCAACACTCAATTTCTCACTCTACATGAAGCACGATGCCGAGCAACGCCAGTCGAGAGACACACGCGAGGCATTCCTCAGCAGCTACAAGTCACGACTCGCCATGTTCATACTGCGCCAGCGTCTGGCAAAGCTGTCACACGAGGCACAACCCCGAGTGATGTCGGCAAACTGTCGCGTAGGCAACTTCTACGTCACCACTGAAAAGGATGCTTTCGCCCTCAACCTCGGACTCATGCCCAACAATCCGCAGGTTGGCATAGATGCTGCCATCGAGATAGTGGAGAAGGCAAGACGCTACGGCTTTACCGCCGCCGAGCTTGAGCATGCCAAGGTGCAGCACACCGTAAACATCGAACACCGTTTGGACAACAAAAACAAGACACGCAATGCCGAATATGCAAAGAATATTGTGTCCAACTTCTGCAACAATGAGCCTTGCATGAACATCGAATACGAGGCTGCACTGGAGGCAGAATTCTCAGCTACCGTTACACTCGACGACATCAACAAAACGATGGCGGAGATAGTGGACAACAAAAATCAAGTGTGCATCGTCTTCGGACCCACCAAGTACGACGGCAAGCCATACACCATGCCCACATCCGACCAGCTCAAGACGTGGATAGAAAGCGCGCAACAGCGTGAATACACCAACGACAACACAGCGCAGCAGGTAGACCCCGTATTCATGAAGAAGCTGCCCAAAAAGGGTAAGATACTCTCAAAGCGAGCAACCGACAATGGTTACACCGAATACGTCCTTTCGAACGGCATAAAGGTAAGTGCCAGACAGTCAGACATCGAACCCAACCGCCTCACCATCAACATGTTCCGTCTTGGCGGCCGCTCGTTATATCCCGACACTGATGCCCCTACACTACAATTCCTTAACAGCGTAGTTAAAGAGAGCGGAGCAGCTGACTTCGATTTTCTCACTCTCGAGAAGAAGCGCCGTGGCAAGGCACTGCGTGTAGTTCCATACATCGATGCCGAGGAAGAGGGAGTAAAGGGAGTGTGTGTAGCCTCCGACCTTAAGACATGGTTACAGATAATGTATCTCTATCTCACCAATCCACGCAAGGACAAGGCGATATTTCAGAATATGATAACCAAACAGCAGTCAATGCTGCGAAATCGTAACGCAAGCCCTAATGTCACCTATAACGACTCGCTGCGCGTAGCCGTATACGGTAAACGCAAGCGCACTCAACCGCTCACGGCGGAACGTATGAACGAGGTAAACTTCGACCGCATCTACCAGATTTACAATGAGCGTTTCAGTAATCTTGCAGGAATGCACCTCATCGTTACGGGCGACATACGTCAGGACGATTTCGACGAGTTACTCTGCCAATACGTGGCAAGCCTACCAGGAAAGCGTAATAGCAACAACGACTGCAAGCCAGGAGAATACACACTCAACATACAGAAGGGACAGGTGACAAAGGTGTTCCACAAACAGATGATAACACCCTCGGCACAGACCAATATCGTATACTCAGCCCCAATAGCCTATACCGCCGACACCGACCTCAAACTCGATGTGTTGTCGCAGATAATGCGCGGTGTGTACACTGAAAAGGTGCGCGAGGAACGTGGCGGCACATACGGAGTGAGCGTAGAGGGCCAGTTCTGGAAATATCCTACATACGGATGTTCCATGACCGTAAGTTTTCGTTGCGACCCCGACAAATACGACGAACTGTTGCCACTCATCGACCTCAATCTGCAGCGCATGGCCACCGAAGGTCCCACCATCGAGCAACTGCAGAAGGTGAAGGAGTTTGAGCGCAAGAACTATCAACGTGCCGTGCTCACCAACGGATGGTGGGAATACGTGCGCTACCACCAGCTGCGAGAAGGTATCGACTTCAACCGCAACTATCTGCAGAAGGTAGACAGTCTCACCACCGATGACATACGCCAATTCTGCCGACAGCTCACAGCCCCGGGCAATCGCATTCAGGTAACAATGAAATAATTGAATTCATAAAAAATGACAAACATTATGCTTTCAACACATAAGTGTATAAAACGAGGAGCGGCTACATTATTGCTGCTCCTCGCAGCCTCAAACATCCACTCTGGCAACGTAATAACACGCCATACCGATGGCACCACTATCGTGCGCACCACCACTATATGCAACGCACGCGGATATCGTAAGTCCACGCCCGTAGAAGTACACTTCAAGAACGGCAAGGTGCAGAAAGTGGTAGCACTGAAAAACGAAGAAACTGTACCCTACTTTGCCCGTGTAAAGCAGTTTCTGCTGCCGCTATACAATAACCTCAAAATCTCAAAGGCAAAGAAGCTAACCCAACGCACCGATATAGACGGATGCACCGGAGCTACATTCAGCACAAAGGCTGTACAAAAAAACATAAAGGCAGCTATAGATTATTACGAGAAACAGAAGCGGTAGCTAATATATGTAACTTAAGCAAGCAACAAATAAAAAACCGCCCAGCATCACTGCTCGGCGGTTTTTAAACTCTTTTCTTGATTTATCAAACAATTACAAACTGCTTCTTATTTATTCATTCATTTACATTACTGGCTTTACTAATACTAATTTGTATTAATAACGAAATGTTGTCTCAACATTACACTGCAAAAGTACAAACTTTCGATAAACTTGCGATTGCAATCAGTAAAAGATATGTGTCATTGTGTAAAAATCGTCGATTTCAACGACTTTTTAATCGTTTGACACGCTATTTTTACCATTTGACGCACGAAACTCTATCGGACTCTTGCCCTCACGCTGCTGGAATGCACGGCGGAAAGTGGACAAAGAATTGAAGCCCGACTTCATGGCGATGGTGTCGAGAGTGTCGTCAGTGGAGTGAAGAAGCAGCTTAGCGTGATGTATGCGGTAATCGTTGACAAAGTCGTAGAACGTGGTGTCGCAACACTGGTTGATATATTGCGATAGGTATGTGCGATTGGTGCCAAGAAGAGCAGCCAACTCCGTGAGTCGCAAACGCGGATTGAGGTACACATGGTCGCGCTCGAAGAGCAGGTGCATACGCTCAGCGAAGGCTGCTTCCTGCTGTACGCTCTGCTCGTCAGTGGAGGCGTCCGACAATTCTGTGTCAGTATCGATGTCGGTCTCCAGCGAGGTAGCAACGGATGCCAAAGCCTCATCCTCTGCCTCTGAAGGTGCCACTACCGATTGGGAGTCGGCATACTCGTATGCCTTAACAATGCTTATCACGCGAGCCTGACGATAGAAGAAGAAACAAACCACCGCCCACACCACGAGCGAACCAATAAGGTAGATGGCATCATTCTCACAACTGGGGTTCACGCTGTCGTATATCCACAGCAGAAGGATGCAGAAGAACGACACGATAATGCCGCGCAACCAGTTGAAGTTGATATATTTCTCGTAGGAGAACTCCTCCATCAGCGCACGCTCGAAGCGGGGCACTTCGTGCAGCGACCAACCCAAGAGCAAAACGCCATAAACAAACGAGGAGATGTGTATCACGTCGAACACTAACGGCTCGGGGTAAACTAACGACACGGTCATAAACGCTAAGAACGGGATATACAACAACGACGCACGCCACCAGTTGATCCATCCAGGGCGACATGCTTCGATAAGAACGATGGCATAGAGCGGCATGGTGAACAGGTCTATGCTCGAAGAGTACAATGATTCGAGCGCACTGTCATAATAACCGTCTCCTATAAGTGCAAGGTTCTTAACGTATAGTGCTACGGTGACGAGCATAAGCGTGCTGACATAGATGTTCAGCGAAGTGCGACGCTTGTAACTGAACAACAATGCCATCATCAGATGGAACATAATGCTCGCTCCATATAAGAAGTATAACAAGTTGCAACCGGTCATAGTCCTTGCTTATAAATCTTTTTTGTTTGTAAATGAATTGTATAAATCGCTGCTGCGTATAACTAAAAAGCTCACAATCGATGCTTTTTTGTTGTCTTGACAATGCAAAGTTAGGAATAAAATATCTGCAACGCAAACATTATCTGTAATTTTTTGTTGGTATTTAGGAGGGTATAGCATCCCTGCCATAGCCTCCTACGATGAGAAATATACGCAAAGAGGGCATGGTTTTTCGCCATGCCCTCTTATACTTTTGCTTGGTTGGTGCACTTTAGGGGGTGCAGTTGTCCTCGCTCGGCTTTGCCGCTTGCCAGAGCAAGAACTGCACCAACAGAATTGTTGGGATGCTGCTTGGTTGGTGCACTTGAGACAAGTGCACCCCCTGAAAGCACCCCCTGAAAGATTACTTAACGAGTACCTTCTTAACCTTGCCGTCAGCAGAGCGAACGATGTTCAGACCCTTCTGGAGCTTAGACAGCTTAACGCCGTCAACTGTGAAGAGTGTTGCTGCGCCCTCAGCTACGGTTGTAGCGTTGATGCCGGTTTCTGATTCTGGAGCTTTCTCGCCGAATACTAAGTTAGCCTCATTACCCATGATGCTGATGTTAAACTTGAGTTTGAGTTTCTCAATAGCATCCTTAGTCTCGTTGAGCTTGCATGTGCCCTCGAAACCTGTAAACGCGGTCTTGGTGCCTTCAGCAAGTCCGAACATGAAACCATAAGCAGGGTTCACGTTAGACCATGTACCCTCGGTATCAGTAGTGGTGAGTGTGAGCACGTGTGTCTCTGCGTCCTCAGCAACGGTGATGTTATCAATAGTATAGTCGCCTAAGATGGTTGAGCCAGCCTCAAGAGTCTTCCACACGAGCTTATACTTGCCTTCCTCGTACTGCACGAATTCAACAGTCTTTGCGTCGTAGTTGGTTGTTGTACCATTGTAAACAGCGTTAGCAACGTCAGTTTTAGAGAGAGTAACTGGTGAGAATGGCTCTGCCTTTTCGGTTACGAGCTCTACAGACTTGTAGGTAGCGAAACCTGGGGTGCCGCATCCAGCACCGAAGTAGAGTTGATTATCGCCCTCGCCGTAGAGGTTTGACATTTCAGCAGCAGGGAACACAAGTTTACCATCGATGCTGATACCCGTCTTGTCCATAACTATAGTTACGGTAGAAGGATCAGTAACCTCCTTATAGTAACTTGTTGCGCCTGCATCGCCTTGATAGCGATACTGAACAGCGAACTTCTGATGAAAGGTCTCCATACCTGCGCCGGTCCATACTTGTGCGTCCTTTGTATAGAAGAGGTGCACTGTGCTTCCACCGTTGGTCTGTTCCCAGTTTGCAACGTCTGTTTTGTTGTTAGAAACAGAGAAAACACGCTCGTTCTCTGTGTCACTGCAAGTGGTCATATCCAAAACTGCTACAAGTTTTTGGGTATCCCAGTTCACTGTAACAGCTTTTGGAGAGAGGACTTTACCTGCAAGGGCATAGTTATCCTCTACAAGTTTCTCGCTGGTGGTCTCAGCAAACGCTGTCGCTGTCATCACCAACATTGCGATAAGAGATAAAATTTTCTTCATAAGAAATCTGTTTTTGTTAGTTGTTAAATGTTAGTTATTTAATTGTATTGCTTTCAATACGTATAGGATATACGCTATTTACGCACGGTTTTGTTTCAAATCTATTGATTATAAGCTATATAAATCTTCGACTGCAAAGTTAAAAATAAAATTTGTGTGACGCAAATTATTTATAGTCTTTGTTGGTATTTAGGAGGGTATGGCATCCCTGCCATACCCACGCGGCCCTCTTGTTTATCCTCCCACAGAAGCCACAGAACGCGCAGAAGTTTCTGGCGGAGAAGAGTATCCCACAGATGCACACGGATGAGCACAGATTAGGAGTTCCAGCGGGTGGCGTGGGTATGGCAGGATGCCATACCCTCCTACAAAAACTCCCACAGATTGCATTGCCACGCTACACCAACAAGATTGCCACGCTACAACAACAAGATTGCCACGCTACAACAACAAGATTGCCACGCTACGATAAAACACCATAAACGAACAAGCAATCAAGAAACGAACAAACAATCAAGAAACGAACGAACCCCTACCCTACATATTAGCAGAGAGACGGATGGAAAATGAGCTGGAAGATGCGCTGGGAGATAGGCTGGAAGATAACCCCCATTGGGCAGGTATCTATGCCATACC